>Ga0315280_10000069_pt1 | contig 179458 bp, 155 predicted proteins | sample YL17G06_40_MG_FD_203697 | JGI IMG/M metagenome (GOLD analysis project Ga0315280, IMG submission 203697) | Sediment microbial communities from Yellowstone Lake, YNP, Wyoming, USA - YL17G06_40 | ecosystem: Environmental > Aquatic > Freshwater > Lake > Sediment | place: USA: Wyoming | collected... | reverse complement strand
CCTCTTTGTCTATTTCTTTGATGATCCATCGTATTTTCTTTTGATTCAGCTTCCTCATAGGTGCTGAATCATCTTTGTTTTTTTCTAGGAGGAAGTAATTTCGGGATAAGACACAAATATTTTATGTTTAAAATGTCGACTAAAGTCGAATTTTATTGATAGAACATAACTTTGACTGCATATAATTAAAAATAGAAGTGTTTGAATGTTGCAAGCCTCTTTTTATCTAAGATCAACCAGTATTTATAACTGTTATATATCTGAATGCTTCATTATCGGAAAGTTCTTGCCATGCATGTATTCGCTTATCAACATTCATATATACGGCTGGTGCTTGGAAAGTTGTTGTACCAAATGGAGCATATTTTGTTTCACCGTTGAAATCAACAAAACACCCGGGGAAGATTGTGCTTCCATCGCGTTGTGTTACGGTAACGGTAAATTCTTCATTTTCATTTACTGTATTTGGTGCATCAATTTTAAAACCTTTGTTAACTGTTACTGTAGCAGTATCTTCAGCAGTAGAACCTCCATCATCATGAACTTTTAAAAATATAGTGCGATATCCTGGTGTTGTGTATATGTGTGTTGGATTTGGTCCGATATTCTCTTCCCAATCCCCCATAGTTTCCCATTTCCAGTCATATTGGACAATAAATCCATCTGGATCATAGCTTCCTGAACCATCAAATGTAATTGGTTCGTCTACATACCCAGAATATCTTCCACCAGCTTCGGCTACTGGTGGTAGGTTATACGGCGTAAGATTGAAACACAAATAAAAATACCCGTCTGGGCCGACATTTACATTCTCTACAGTTTCTGATGCATATCCATCTTTACTTGCAGTAACTGTATAAGTGCCTGCAGAGACTCTTAATACATATCTTCCTTTACTTACTCCCAAAGGCAAGGTATTTGCTGAATATGAACCTGGTTCAGCTGTAACAAGAGCATTGCCTATACCCTCTCCAGTAACTAAATCATAAACGAATCCATGAATTTGTGCAGTGGAATCATAAACTGAGAAGAAGAGTTCGTTAGAATTGTATCCAATGGCTTCAACACTTGCTTTACAGAATTTTACATCCTCATACATGGATACATCTACTGATGTGAAATCAACTTCTCCGTAATCATCAGTTTCTCCTGTGTCATATACTTCGCTTTCATCGTATTTTTGATATGTTACAGTTGCAAAAGGTACATCTCCTCCTGAATCTGCATCTGTGACATGAATTGTGAAGGGTTGGTTCTCAAATAATTTGTCTCCGTCGTAAAACAGTTCAACGTCAAGTTCACCATTCATACCTACGACTATTGTGATATCGACAGTATCGTTATCGGCTGGATCTCCGACACGGCAAACTTTTATGGTTCCTCTATAAACGCCTTCTGATGCAGTAACTCTAAGATCCACTGGCGTTGGGCCCTGTCCTCTTGGAATTGTTCCACTATCTGGAATAAAAGTGATCATGCCCGGTTCAAATGAATTTTCACATATTTCCCATGCAACGCCATCGTCGTTCTTTTCCCAACGTGTTCTATAAACCCAGAAAGCATCATCGATTGTAGCTGTTCCGCCTGAAGGCATATATAGTACTTCAGAGTTAGTTGGCAACAATTCAATTAGACCGTATTTTAGGAATAAATCAATGCTTACATTTTCTGATGGATTGTTGTTAATAACAGTAAAACTAGCATTTCCGTAATCGCCTTTCACTTCAGGCGGAAAGAATGAAACCTCTACTACCTGACTTCTATTTGGTTTCAAACTTCCACTGGAAGGTTCAAAAGTCCAATCGCTGCCCCATTTAATGTTATCTTGTATTATCGACCAATTAAGTATATAGTTTGAATAACCTTCATTTGCTAAATTTGACACTTCAAATGAACTATGTATTTTTCCATCGCTACCAATGTTTGCATAGTCAAAAGTTAGGTTTTTCGTTGATACATCGAAATAATTCTCTTCTACTTTTATTGTTAGAGTATCAACAGCTACTTCTTCTGTGCCTGGATCACCACTAACTGTTAGAGTTGCGGTAAAAGTGCCTAGAGAAGTATACAAATGATTTCCAAGATCAACTTTTATTGGTTCTGGTGTACCTGAGTAGCTTACTGGGAAACTCTTAGAACTGCCATCACCGTAATTAAGCGTAAATGTATATTGTCCATTTTGACCACCATCCAAAGGTGATCCTTGTCCGTTGTTATTTAAGTGTACTTGCACCTGATATTGGTTTTGATTCTCTTGCTCTTGCTCTTCGGATTGGCCTTGTTCACTTGGATAGTCTTCCGGCAAGGAATTTGGTAATTCAATTATGCCAGCAGGAACGTACCATGCGGTGAAATCAACCTCGTCACCAGGTATTTTATAAGTTGTACCAATATCGGAAGAATCTGCAATAAGAGTTGTAAGTCCTTTTGGCTCTGGAATGGGTGGTTCTATATCCAACCACAAATAAATCAATTTCAATAAAGGACTAATTAATTGCCATTCACCGTCACTGTCAAGATACCATATACCGAGACGATTACCAACGATATTGCGCAAAATTGCTCCAAGAAGTATAAAACCGTTACCAACTGGTCCCAGATTCAAACTTACATCGATATTGAGATCATGCAAACCAAACATGAAGGCTGTTTCGATTCCACAAATTTCAATATTTCTAATAAATAGTATTGGTCCACCTTCCCAGACCGCTACTAAGTTCAACGTATCATCATCCGTTACGGTTGTTTGGATATATCCGCTACCGTTTCCATTCAATACAACGTAACGCTCTTTTATGTAATTTCCAATCAATTTGTACCTGGATATTTTTAGCCAACCAGCAATTTGTCCTGAGAATACAGGCATAATGTAAGTATCATCTTGTTCTTCTATGTCTCCACCTAAATGAAACTCAACATATCCTTTGAATGAGAGCGAAGCATTGATAAATTTCGAAATTGGATCTTCAAAATCTAAGGTAACTAAAGAAGTTGATATTGCAAGCACATCTGATAAACCAATATTTAGATAAATCTCACCAGGTTCTAAGGTTAATAGCATGGTTCTATTTTTTAGAAGATTCCAGATCTTTGGATGACTTTGTCGCAATCCATTAGGCTCAAGTGACAATACAGAAGGCTCGCTTACATTGGCTTCCACTATAAGTGGAAAAGGCAATCCAAAGTCTTTTACGACTAAGCTACCTTTACCACCAAGGGTAAAATTGAAATTATTATATTGAGTGACATCTTCTTCTTTTGGAATAATCACTGTTTCAAAATAAATTTCGGCAGCTGCATCAGCGTCTAGCTTGATGCCACCACCCTCTGCAAATCCAATTGAAAGTAAAATGCTGGATCCTTTTATTTTTCCACCATAGAAATTTGGATTCATTCCTATTGGGCCCTGAAGTATTGATAATTCATCGAAAGTAATTGTTCCGCTAGTCTGAATAGTTATTGGCATTGACTCCCCTTTTGTAAATGTAACAATTAAAGGTGCGGTTATTTGCAGATCATGAACTCTGATCTCTGCAAGGCCCGGAATATACGCCCAAAGGGTGCCAAGAGCTACATAAGCACCAACTGCGAAATCAATATCCAATTTTGTAACATTATCCAGGGAACTAAACGAAATTGTTGTGTCTGTGCCAGAAAGAGACAAATCCAATTCATCGATAATAACATTTAAAAATCCAGCAATGACATCGAGACCTGACAATGAAATAGTTTTATCTGTGTCATCACCACTTATGTAAGTGATTATTTTGTTTTCTTTGTCAATAAATATTCTTCCTCCACCAGACGTTTCTATCGAATCAATATCTATTGAGAAAAACGTTTGAGAGGATTTCAAGAATATTGTAAAGAACAATTTTTCTAGATCAATTCCCTGCGTTGTATCTATCTGCCAAATGCCTTCGTTTGCATGTACAATAAAATTACCATCTAGGCTATCAAGGGAAATATTGACCAAGTCAGAGGCATCTGTTTTATCCCTAAGTAGTATATCAAAAGCATCTAAATCAAGCGCAGCGCTACCATCCATGTATACAGCAATGTTGTTTGGAATGCCAGAGATGTTGATTACAAAAGTGTCATCGCCATTGTTGAACAAGACGTCTACATCTAGACTACCATATACCTCGTCGGTGTAGATGTTTGCATGTGCTATTATATGTACCATTCCTTTGCCGCCAATTGTTATGTTGATCCAACCATTACCGTATACTATTGAAATGATCGAAGATAGGGAAAAACAAAATGTACCTGTCCCACAGATATCGCCAGCATATACTGAGAGTTCATCAAAACTAAGAGACAAGGCAGTGAAACAAACTTCAGAAATATTCACCCAGCAAGTTGCACTTAAGTCGTCTTTATAGTATGAGAAACCAACATATCCTTGTCTCGATATTGTTATACTATTGGCAAATGCAATGATTGTACCCTGGGTTGATTGAAGAACGACTTTTGGATTTGCTATCTCTAGAGAATTCTCTCCATCATAAGATATATTGAAATTTAATAAATTCGTGAATTCTATCTTGAATGATACATCTCGTGTGTGATCAATACTACCACTAAAAGCAAGCTTGGCCAGATCGCCTTGGATGTAGAAATTGTTGACATCAAATTTATCCAATGAACCATTGACCTCAATACTCTTGTCTAGTAATGAGATGTTGCCGTTTCCAGTTACGTCTATTTTGTCTACTCCCATCAGGAAATATTTTTGTTGTTGTCCAGAAATATTGATAAGCAGATCTGTTGCCTCTATTGTAACATCATCTCTATCGCCGTACCCGCCAATCACTATGTTGTTTACATTCAGTTTTTTAATGCCTGCTGAAATTAAACCTTTACCGCTTAAAACAAAAGCTCCTAGATCAAGTGCTCCAAGGAGAGGAATATCAGCAATATAGAGGGCATCAAAATCAAGATGCACGGATGCATTAATTTCGAGCCCGATCTCGCTTTGAGAAAGTATCATTTCGCCATATCCAGATAAATCTGTATTTAGGTTTTCTACCGATAGTTTAGTTACATTTGTTTCATTCTTCTTAAGCGCTGAAAAGTCTTTTAACTTTAAAGAGCCGGATACATCCGCATCAATAGCTCCGTTAGCAATCTTTAGCGAACCACTTCCAGATAAAACAAAGGAGGACACATCTAGAGTTAATGACTCAGAATTAATAACAAAATTAGTAACATTTATTGAAGCTTCGGAGAGAGTGAAATCCAAATTGCACTTAAGTTTCACCCATACTGAAACCGAATCAGTTGTAGAATTATATTTACCGTCGTAACTCTGAACATAAATTGTGTATAAACCAGCTGTTAACACACTTGTGTTCCATTCATATGACCAGACACCTGATTGATCGACAGACAGTTCAACATCTTTATCAAAAATTTTGAATCCTAAAATATTTTTTATCTGCAAGAAAACTTTGAGGGCATCTCCGTCCACGTCATTAGCTGTGCCAGTTATACGAACAATGCCCTTTATAATCTGTAAATTAGAAGGAGCTGTTATTTTAACTGATGGTTTCCATTTATGCTCAGCGTTATTTACTATTACGGTTATGGTATCCTTATTGGAATTAGATTCGCTATCAAAGACTTGTGCAGTAATTGTATGATTGCCATTTGGCAATGAAGTTGTATCCCATACATACGACCATGTGGTTGTTCCACTAACTAATATAGGGTCCTCGCCATCTATGCTGATTGTTACAGATTTAATAGTTTTGCCGGGTGGAGCGTTAGCGGTACCAGTTATAGTAACAACGTCTCTGACAGTCTCTCCATCCTTTGGATAAGTTATGCTTACAATAGGTGGTTCAATCGTTATGAGATTTATGTTACAATCCTTTAACACAACATCAGCATTTTCAACATTCATTGCAACTGTGTCGGCACCAGCATATGGTTTAAGAACAACTTTACCAGCATCTGCACCAGCTTTGAGGTTAAATGAAAGTAATGATGCAGTCAATTTGAGTTTTTGCGGTTTTATAAGATTTAAAAGTTTGAAATTAGGCACATCAACATATAAGTCAGATAAGGTAGCAGAAGCAGATGCGTCAAATGTTAAATCGAAACTTTTTCCTCTGCTTAAACCTATTAAAGCTCCTATTCGAGTTAGGCGGTCCACATCCCAGCCCAGACGGAAATTTGCACCTGTTTCAGGTTTAAAACCAAGTGATATGGCACCATCAACAGAGGCTTCAACTTTGCCGGTGCTAGAACCATGGGTATTAAGTTCTAGGTATCCTGCTGGTGCAAGTAACCAAGACAATGCTATCTTTTTTGGGAGATTTTTAATGGTTATAGAACCACTGTCAACTCCCATTACATCTCTTATAGTGAGAGAAACATTAGAAGCTGCAGCGTTTTTTCTACTAATCTCTAATGTTTGACCCCTTCTAATAAAATGATCCTTACTTAAACTGAAAGATATCTCATTTTTTATTGCAGGACTATTATTAACCTGTATAGTCAACTCAGATCCTGACGTCTCATTTACAATAGAGAATATAAGATTCAATTGACTTTTTCCAACTATAGAAATGGGATTTATTGATATTCTCTGTGTAGTTTTTAATCTAGGATACAGTAAATGAGGTATATCTTTATGAGTCACAATACAAGTTTTAGGTACTTCTTCCCCTGCTGGAGTTTGATAACCTACCCTGATATTTTCAAGAGCACTATTGGAGAGAACTTTTGGTGTAAACTGTAAATATATCTCGAAGGGGCCTTTCTTGATGTCATCATTTAGACGACGGACCAATAAAGTTGTCTTGATGCAGGCTGCTGGAGGATTGAGATCTATACCAGGCAGGCGAAAGATCCAGACACGAATATCATTTTTGCCATCCTTATTAACATCTATAGCGGTAGGCAAGAAAAGTTTCAAGCGAGTGGTTTTCTCGGTGCCGTTATATTTAGTGACAACAGAAAAAATAGAGGTTCTGTTACGTTTAAGTATTGACAATTCTTTGAAGATATCACTAAATTTGGTCGTTGATGCAGGTGCATTAGCTGCTGCCCCATTGCCAGAATCGCCTGTCTTGTCGCTACCATCTCCACTTATTTTAGCTATTACTTTTTTTATTTTGTCTCGTATTGAATCTGTTGATTTTTGTGCAGTTATTATTGATGAAAATGCCGTTGCAGTTAGTAATAGTACCAACAGTATGCTAATGATTTTTGTTGAAATATGATAGCCTAATTTTGTTTTTGAACGAATATGATCCCCCATTATTATACCTTCTTTTCTATTTTAATAGAGGTTTCTACTTACTCCATATTGTACTTATACTAAGAAGTATATATAATTTGCTATATAAAAGTTATCCAAATAAAAAGTAGACTTATTATATCAACTTTTGGAAGTTGGAAGGTAGATTGTTAAATCCTACCAGATTGTATTCGTTATTATACAACTGACCGGCGAATTCTTCATTCATCTCACCAGGAGGGAAGGGTGGCCACAAATTATACCACTGATTTCCATCTGTGATGTCTATGTCAAGCATACCGTGATGGATACGGCCAGTATGACGAAGTGGGAACCACCGTAACAGCCATTCATCAGCATCGAAATAGCCTGTCACACCAAGACGAATTCCCCATCCAAGGTGACGAGGCTTCCAATAGGAAATTCTCGCGTTATCCAAAGTTATACTTGAACTATCAAGGAACACCATACCATTTCCATCCCCGTCCATATTCCAAGACAAGTTTACAAATCCCGAACCTACGTTTGCATTTCCAGGCGTTAGATGCGCTATTTCAAATACACGACCAGCATCAAGTTCAATTGATACTAATTGTCCAATGAAACCGTTTTGACTTTCCAAATAGATAGTAATGTTGGATTGAGCATCCTCCCAGTTTTCAAAGTTTATATCGCCTGCCCCATCAAAATAAACACGGTCAAATCTACTAATATTTGGATTATTTGACGTTACACCATCTATTTCAAAAGCTCCATTCAGACTTATATTTAATCCAAGGTAAAACATGGTATTGGGTCGTTCTGGTAGAGTCGAAAAATTAAATTCACCAGAAAGATTTATCGAGTCTATTTCCATGGTTTTATTCCCGTTATTCATATCCAAGTTAGTTACACCAACCTGATTAACGGAGCCGCTTAACGAAAATCTAGGTTCAATCCCGAATCCAGCAATAAGATAACTCGGGCCGGAGGCGCTAAATGTCGACCAGGATAGCAATAATGTTTGTTGACTATTAACTATTGAAACATTTAGATTGTCGATCTGCAAAGCGCCACCGCTTAAATTTACCTCAAAGTAAGATGACTTAGCAAAAATGAATGCATTTTGTGGGACAACAAGTGAAAAATGATCCCATGCGACTTTAATTAGACTATTTTCTCCATTGTAATCACGCTCTACTTTGAATAATAAGTTTTCAGCCATTAAACTCCCATTAAATTTGAGTTTTGTCCAACTAATTGTTCCATTCCACCAGATATCAGCAATACAATTGTCTGCTACAAATGTACCAGCAATCGTCACACTTAATCCGTTTCCGAGGAATATGGTGTGATCAAGTGTTATCGTCCCATCTACTTTTAATCTAAGGTGACCAGGACTTATCGCCAAATAGCCACCATGCCCAAGAATATCGATTGGATACCAAGCGCCACCCATAAGCATCCAGATTTTACCTTCGCCTTCTAGATTAAGATAACCATCGATGCTGAATTCGCTGAAACTAACGTTTGCAGGATCAAAAAACAGATTTGGCACATATAGATAAAATTCATCAGCCTGTAAAGTAACATTGTCGAAACGGAATCCTACAACATTTTTGGAAGTAGCAAATATGCCTGGCATCGTAAAAGAAATGTTAACTTTTGCTGTCATGTTGTGTGTATCTATGAAAATATACTCAAGTATCTCGTCGTTCCACCCATTATTCACATCAAATGATAGATAATCAACAGGTTGATCGAAAGATACATTTAAGTGAAAATCAGAATTATCTCCAAGAGGCATCGTATTTACATCAAGATGATCTATGGCAATACCGTTTATTATTTCTACTTTAAAAATTTCGAATGTTCTTAGGTGCATGTCAAGAATACCTCCCACTAGTTTTCCAGAATACAGTGTCGTAGGTATTGGTGGTATGTCAAATAAGAACAGATCAAATGAGGATTTGCTAAGTAAAAAGTTGGTTTCTGGGTTGTTATCAAAGCAGATGTTAATGAAACGTGGGGCAATCTCGGTTTCGTTAAGAGAAATTGCAAGATTTATTTTAGAGTAGCCTGACATCGAGACATTTTTTAATGAAATTGCACCGCTATAGTTCATAATTATTAGATGTTCAATATATAATTCATTAAGTTCTAATGTGCCCTCAGAAGCATCCAATACAACTGTTAGATTGTACCAATTAATATTGATCAAATATAGAGGCAAGATACATGTTTGTTTTGTAAAATTACGAAAAGATATGTTGGTCGCTCCTACGGAATCTGCAGAGATATTGATTTCGCCTAAATCAAATCCAAAGCCACTATTATTATAATCATCCATATGGAGGAAGACGTCTGCATTTTTCATGCTAATAAAAGAATCATTAATAGTACGATTCAATGAAAGATATAGATATCCAGATAGGTGAGAAGCCAGGTTTTCCACAATTAAAGGTTTATTATTATCAACGGTAAGTTGAATGTCTAAATCATTGATATTTAGATATGCACCTTCGCCGATATTGAATTTAAACGTTGTTACATTGTGCTCTTTCCAAGCCATGGCTATGGTGGCAGGTACATTATTCGTATCAACTTGGGCATCGAACGTCACGTTACATTTAGTATCAGATTCATTTTTGGATGAAAAAGAGCTATTGAGATACAAAGAACCAGAACCTTGAAATTCAAACAGGAGAGCACCTTCATCTATTGATGCATTTTCTAATAAAATGCTGCCTGCCAGCTCATCAATTGAGATATCAATTATGTCTCCAAACCAGAGACGAAAATCTGACAGCCCAACTAGACAACGACCATCAAGAGTAAAGCGTTTTTTACCATCGACAGTAACCCATGAAATATTGAACGATTCACCATTGGATTTGAAATATATCTTTCCTTTTATTATTCCATGTGTGCCATTTGAATTAAACGAAAAATCAACATCGACATAGATACTGCCTTTGATAACGATATAACCCCAGGACAAATCATCGCCAATGTTGAAAATAACATCAAATGTGCCACCAAAGTGGAAATACAAAGTATCGTTTTCATCTATGATTATGTACGATTTGTTATACCAGAGACCATTATAACCGACCTTAAGATCATAGACCTCTATTCCACCTGTTACTGCAAATGTGCAATTACAATTGACATATGATCCATTTTTTGTTATATACAAACTTATGTTTAGATTGCCGTTTTTGTTCTTTACTAGATGACCCATTTTTACTGTGAAATTACCTGCTTTTTGTAGATAGATACTTGCATCTAAATCATAGACATCAAATGATTTGCCAATAAAAGATAAATCGGCTTTTTCGTCTGATAAATCGTCAAAGAAGATTGTATACGGGCCGTTGTCCAAATTTTTCAATATGCATGAAGCATCAAAAGTATTTTCATTTTCACCATATGCTGACAATGATAAATTAAGATCAGTCTTGCTTTGGTCCAATCGAATATAACGCTGTTTGAGGTCCCATGACATAGACATATCAATTTTGTCTTGTGCATATGCATCTAATTTTACTATCGCGTTTAAATCAGTATTTATGAACTTATTTACTGGTGAAACAAGGTGTACTGAAGTTGTTGTATCACCAGATACATTTAGACTACCGGCCTCCAAATTTTTCTTTTGAGATAGCTTCCAATTTAGTTTTGCTAGCGTTGGTAAATCTGCAAAATAAAGCTTCCAAGATGGATGCAACAGGTCATCACAAAAACCTATTTCATTTACATATTCACCATAAGTATTGATATCCATCCAACCATTTGATTCTGGAAGGAACGACATTAATATGTGTTTTGGAAGCGCATTTACATAGAAATAAAAATTTTCGGAATTCTTCTTAAAAAGAGTGACATTAACTGGATTTGAACCAAGGCGTTCGTAATCGATTGTACTTCCGCCTTTGGAAGATTTGACTAAATCTAATTTAAATTTAAAATTCGATAATTTATCTATGATTAGACCAATGTCTGTACTGCTGCCACCTTCTTCCCTCGTATAAGATATTGTAGCTTTTGATTCGTTAGAGGAAACTAACTCTAAATTAAATCCTGAATCTTTTTTAAGTCTGCCAATGGATACTTCTGTTTTAACAGCAGGATTGTAGTTTATATTAAAGATGTTCTGTAACGATACGTTATCACCATTCATATCCTCAATTGAAAATAAAAGATTCAGATTGGCTTTACCAGCTATTGAACCTGGATCTATCGATAACTTATTCACAGGTTTTAGTCTTGGATATATTATATGTGGAATGTATGTATGCGTCAATTTACAAAAATCAGGTACTTCTGCACCTGTGGGAGTTTGATAACCGATTCTAATGCGATCGAGTTTACCGCCAACAAGTTTTGATAATATCTTTGGTGTGTATTGAAGGTATATCTCAAATGGACCGGACTTAATGTCATCATTGAGGCGACGGACCAGTAAAGTTGTCTTGATACAGGCTGCCGGAGGATTAAGATCTATGCTGGGAAGACGAAAGACCCAGACACGGATATCGTTCTTCTTATCGCCATTAACATCTATGCTGGTAGGTAGAAAACGTTTCAAACGTGTTGTTATTTCAGTGCCGTTATAAATAGTAACAACAGTAAAAATAGGGGTTCCTGATTTTCTAATAATTGACAATTCTTTGAAGATATCACTAAATTTGGTCGTTGATGCAGGTGCATTATCTGCTGCCCCTTTGCCAGAATCGCCTGATTGAACGGCATTGTTTTTACCAATTGTATTTCCAATTAAAGTACGTGTATCTTGGGCAGGTATGATCGATGAAAAAACAGTTGCAATCAAAAAAAGCACTATCAGTAAACTAATAATCTTTTTTGAAATATTATGAAGATTAGATGATGTTGCCATTTTAGAGCTATATTCCCCCATTTCGTATTGCTCCCTTATTGGAGAGTTTTTTTAATAAAGTTGTTTATCATATATGGTAGAGTATATATAATTTATTGTATAAAAAATGAGTTTTGTCGCTGTCACCCAACAGCCACACAACAGTAGATGCTGGGTGTTGTTACATATCTATCCTGTAAGCAGCAGAGGCATAGAAATGCACCAGATATCGCGACATATGTTTGATACCATGGTTGTCTTCTTATCATATCTTGACTTTACGTCTGATGGATCAAAGAGGGACCCTAAATTGGTATCAATTTGTTGCCTTGATCTTGCCGATCCAATCACGTTATCATGGAGCTCTTCTTATCAAGGCAAAATAAACCATAAACAGCTTTGTTAATTAATTTTTTGGTCAATAAAAAATTATGTCTTATACATCCTCTTAGTGCAGTAACACTAGAGAAACTCCTCGATGAGCAAGGCATTCACCTTGGAAAAAACCGGATACATCGCATCCTAAAACAGGAGGGGCACTTGCATCGTTGGTCTTTATAACTTTAAATGTTAGAGGATCATCTTCAAGAGGAGGATAATAAACATAAGAGCAAGGTGTAGTAGTCTCATCCCGCATTACACAAAATCTTACTGAATAGTTACCCACTTCGTACGCGCCACATATTCTATGATAAATAAATATATCTGTATCATGACTAAAAGGTTTTTTTACTATCATATCATATATCCCTGTATAAGGTGTGCCAGGATCCAATTTCTTCACCAATACGTAATTTGTACATGATCCCTGTTTGGGTGGATCTCCACCTTCATCATAGTAATGTACTTTAAAATACAAAAAAAGTGTTCTCTGAGTTATAACAGTTGGAGAAACTATTCCATCACTTAGTATTGGAGGATGATTAACTTTTGATGGGTGTGCTTTGTTTTCATTTGATGATATGAATTTGCTTTCATTGTTAGGTTCTTTTGTAATAATTTTTAAGTTGGGTAAGTTAGATTTATCTCTGTATATCGATATGTCACTACTCGCATTTACAAAATTACAACATATATTTATCGAAATTAAACACCCTATCAATATGATAGTAAGGAAAGCCTCTTTCATATTACCTCATGTAATATTGTCTAATAGAATAAACTTGTATTAGAGAGCCAATATATAGATGCTTCTCTTTTTATATATAAAAATAAATTAAATAATGCTTTGTTACTAATGTAACATAAAACTCAACTTACTAACTTTCTAACAATATTTGTTAATTTCTTTTCTAAGAGATTCTGCTTTTTCTTTTGATCTCTCTGCGAAATCTTCCTTGTCTCCTGCAAAGATTATCTCACGCGATGAATTAATTACTGCCATCTCGCCTTCTTTGTTTGTTCCATTTTTCACCGTTTTTTCGATGTCTCCGCCTTGTTTGCCTATGCCTGGTATCAATAATGGAATGCCATCGCCTAGAATTCCGCGTATTATTTTTAGTTCGTCAGGATAAGTAGCACCAACAACTGCCCCACAATTACCATAGATATTCCAATCCTTTATTTTTTGAGCGACCAGTTGATATAATGGCGTCGTCGAAAATTTGAGATCCTGAAAATCTGAGGCTGATGGGTTTGATGTTCTGCAGAGGATAAAACTACATTTGTCTTTATACTCTAAAAACGGCATAACCGAGTCTTTCCCAAGATATGGGTTAACCGTAACAGCATCGGCATGAAATGTTTCAAAAAGAGATTGGGCATATTTCTTTGCCGTGTTACCTATATCATTGCGCTTTCCATCTAAAATAACAATGACTTCTTTAGGAATATGTTTTATTGTTTTTTTCAATAATTCAAAACCTTTCATTCCAAAAACTTCGTAAAAGGCCATGTTTAATTTGTATGCACATACAAGATCTTTTGTGGACTCGATAATTGCCTTGTTAAATTCCAGATAAGGTTGTTTACTTGATTCAAACAAAAACTTTGGCATTTTTTCTTTGTCGATGTCAAGACCGACACAAACCAAGCTATCGTTTTCATGAACAATATTTGATAATTTTTCCCTGAAGTTCATACAATTCTGCCAGTGTTAATAGAAATCCGCATATAAAAAGATGCCACATTTCCAGTTAGATATATATGAGAAAAAAGAATACAACTCTTGAATGAAAATAATCTATGGAGTATGCTCCTGGGGTCTTGGACATGCAACTCGATCCTTGCCAGTTATTCGAAAATTAATAGACGAAGATAACGAGTTGACAATAATAGCGCATGACAGATCGTTGGAATTGCTAAAGAAGGAACTCGGGGAAAACATAGAATACATCGACATACCAGACTATCCAATGCTGCTCTCGGAAAACGCACGGCAGTTCATGGCAAAGAGCGTGATTTACTGGCCTAAATTTATAATTGGAATGCGCTCAGGACTGAAACAACTTACAAAAATGTTAGAAAAAAGAAAATGTGATCTTATCATATCCGATGCACGATACGAAATTTATAGCAGAAAAATCCCATCGTTTTTTATCTCTCATCAAATGCGGATAATGAACCCGCTTCGCATTAAAATGCTAGAGAGAGGTAGCGAGATTTTTAATTTATTCTTCTTTAGAAGATATTGCGGTGTGATTGTACCAGATTACAAAGAAGATGATATTTCTGGAGATTTGTCCCATAATTTGAAAAAAATTGATGAAGATAAATTACACTACGTTGGAGTTCTTTCAGATTTCAAAAAGAAAAATACAAAGAAAAACATTGATTATCTTATTTCTTTTTCTGGACCGGAGCCACAGAGAACAATACTTGAAAAAAAATTGTTATCGCAAATAGATCAGTTAGATGGTAATATTGTCATAACTTTAGGAAAAGCTGAAGAAGAAAATAACCTCAGCAAAAAAAACATTGAAACATATTCTTTCATAACAAAAGAAAAACGAGAGGACTTTTTAAACCGAGCAAAACTAGTCATATCGCGCAGTGGTTACTCTACGATATCAGATTTGTCAGTAATAGGTACAAAAGCATTAATGACTCCAACTCCCGGACAGATAGAGCAGGAATATCTAGCTGGATATCATAACCAAAAAAACACTTTTTATTCGGTGAACCAAGACAAAATAGATCTGGCAAGAGATATAGAAATTGCAAAAAAGACGACTGGAATCACAAGAAAATGTGATGTAAAAAAGACCGTTGAAAACATTATGAATGTGATAACTTCAGCAAAAATAAGCCCGTTCAAATAATATTGAATTTATTACAATATGGTTTTATCAAGATAAATTGAAATATAACAAATATATATTGGGAGTAGATGCAGTTAGACCTTATTTCGAAGCTGAAAAAACTTACAAAAAATTGGGTTTTCTGGTTAATTGTAATTACAGCACTTGCCATATTCATAAGATCGATTCCAGCTTGGACTAATGCAGCATGGGGATGCGATTTTGGAATATACTATGGACTTACAAATTCTCTTGTAAAAACTGGAGATTTGTTTAATCCGTATTATGGTTGGGGAAGTTCCTATCAATATTTTCCAGTTTTATACGCCGTAACTGGGATAGGACACTGGATCACTGGAATAGATACTCTTGCTCTTATGTCTAAGATCGCGCCTATTTTCGGCGGTCTCTCAGTATTGATCTTTTACTTTGTTGTATACGAATTAATAGGCGATAGGAAAATAGCCATTCTCTCCAGTCTTTTCCTTGCCGTTTTGCCATTCCATGTTTATCAGACAAGCCACGCCGCACCATTGACCATGGGACACTTTTTCATGATGCTTTCACTATATCTTTTCATAAAATATAGACAGGATGCAAGGTATCTTGTTCCACTGTTTATTTCTACTATTTTGCTGATAATGTCTCATCACCTCACAACCTATTTCTATCTCATCTCTCTGATATTCATAGTATTTTTCGAGAACGCAAGCATAAAGGAATGGACCTTGCATGTTAAAAAGGATGTAATATATATTCTACTAACAAGCGGCCTCGTATTTTCCTATTGGGCTTTTATTGCAACCCCTGTCTTTGAAAGTTTTATGAAATCAGGAGTTAAAATAGGGCCTTTACAATTGGGATCGAACCATCTTTTAGTTTTATTTTATGCGATGTTTTTTTTATCGTTTGGAGTTATTTGGCTGAAAAGAAGATACAACCTATTTTGGGAAAGAAAAGAACCATCGACTAGATCAAGCATTGTAAAATTTTCAATAACGCTAACAATATGTTTCATTCTGATGGGTGTCTTTTCAATCATTAAGATGCCCTGGACAAATTTCAGTTTCACACCTCTCTCGATTATCTACTCAATACCGTTGATAATTATGTTTGGGTTTGGAGTTGCAGGTTTTAGATATACAAGGTTCATAAAAAACGGGGGTTTTGTAAGGGGCTGGCTTTTGGCAATACTCGTCTCACTCATATATGGAACAGTTACAAACAGTGGAGTTATCCTACCAGATAGACATTTTGAATATATGATGGCACCTTTGAGTATTATTGCTGTATACGGCATAGGAAGTATTTTTTTAAACGTAGACCACGAGTCGTTATCAAAGAGGTGGAGTAGAGGAATCTTGCATGTCCATAAACCACGGTTTAATCTACATGAAAAAACAAGAATTGTACAAAAACGTCAGATAGTATATATGTTTGTGATAGTTCTACTTGTTACGGCAAATGCAGTATCAGTTTATCCATCTCATGTGTCGCTAAATGTAGCCTATGAAGGTATAACCAACGAGGATATGGCGGCAATAGATTGGATGGATAAAAATCTCGATAAAAATACCAGTATTATCGCTTCAGATCATCGTCTCGCAAGGATGACGGAAGCCATGGGATTTAATACAACGATTGACGAAGCGATTTCCATATGGGTTGCAAAGAATTTAACAGGATGTATTGATGAAATATGCGGCATTGAAAAAAACTACAGCAAAATCACTCATATTTTAATCGATGACATAATGAAAGATGTAGTTGTTCACGTTGGGGAGGAAGAAACTGTTTATATGACAAATGAAACTTCTCAAGAAGCCTATGAAAAGTTTTCAAAACAACCTTTTGAACTACTTTATAGAAATGAGACGATTGACCCGAATACGAAAATGGCAACACATTGGGCAGAAGTCTATCAGGTAAATTGGACGTATATTGAAAGACTATCTTTAATTTAGATTTAGAAACAAAACGTTTTGATATCATGAACATAGCAGAAATAACAACATATAAGGTGGGTGGGATATCCAATTATATAGTAGATCTAGCCAAAGGCATAGATTCAAATGTACTGATTATTACAGGCAATACAACAAAATCAGGTTACCAAAAAGAAGATGGGGTAACTTTTTACCACATACCATGCGCTTTAAATTTTTGGGAACTTTATTTTATAAATCCTCCAGGCTCCTACCAAAAAGTAAGAAAATTAATACAAGAAAATAAGATAGAACTTATTCATTTTCATAACCCCCTGTTCACTTTTATCACCGGGTTTGTAATGAGACCGAAATTACCGCTTGTTATGACTGCTCATTATGTAGTGAATGTTAAAAGTAACAAACTGACTTCATTTATATTTAATAGAGCAATACGATTGATCACTCTATACATTTCTAAAAAGGCTGACAGAATTATATGTCATAACGAAGACTACATTGAGCTATTCGCTAGTTGGGGCGTTGATAGAAAAAAACTTGTTTTTATTCCAACGGGCGTTGACACAGATAAGTTTTCTCCAGGAAAATCAAACATAAAAAAGAAGTTGAAATGTAAAAATCTGGTTATTTTTTGGGGCAGACTTGGTTACCAGAAAAACATTCCTCTTTTAATCAAAGCGTTCAAAAACATTAAGACACCAGATACAAAACTGGTCATAGTTGGAAAAGGACCGGATATGAAAAAACTGAATGCCCTTGCAGGTAAAGATGAAAATATTATTTTCACCGGCTATTTACCGGATGATAAATTGCTGGAGTATATTAGAGATGCTGATGCGGCAGTTCTTCCGTCGCGAGGGGAAAGTTGGGGCTCGGTTATCGGGGAAGCAATGGCTTGCGAATTGCCAGTAATTTCATCTGATGTTGGAAAAGCAAAAGAATTTATTGGAGAGGATAGAGGCATCATTCTTAAAGAGGAAACGGTGGAAGATTTAAGCGAAAAAATTGATTATTTACTAAATAACAAAGAGCTTGCAAAAGAAATGGGAAAGAAAGCACGAAAGATGATAGTTGAAAACTACAGATGGGGAAAAACGATAGATGAAACAGCAGAATTATACAGAACGGTGATTAAGCAAAGAGAAAATGTAAAAAACAAAGCTAGTCAAAAGAACTAATATTTTAGATGTTCAACGGGTAAATTAAATGACCAAGAAAAAAGATTTAGAACTACCCTGGTGGAAAAAAACTGTAGTTTATCAGATCTATCCGCGCTCATTTTTTGATTCTAACGGCGATGGCATAGGAGATTTGAAGGGTATTATTTCCAAATTAGATTATATCGAAGAGTTAGGCATTGAAACAATCTGGTTCTCGCCTTTTTTTTCAAGTCCGCAGAAAGATTTCGGCTATGATGTTAGTGATTTTACTGATATAGATCCAGCATATGGAGATATAAAGATCTGCGATGAGCTAATCGACGAGATACACAAGAGAGATATGAAAATTGTCCTAGATTTAGTATTGAATCATACAAGTGATCAACACCCGTGGTTCATAGAATCAAGATCAAGCCGCGACAACCAAAAAAGAGACTGGTACATTTGGAGAGATGGGAGAGGTAAAAGACCTCCAAACAATTGGCATTCAATGATAGGTGGCTCTGGTTGGCATTATGACAAAAAAACGGATCAATGGTATTGGGCGCAGTTCTTGCCATTCCAGCCGGATTTGAACTATCGTAATCCGGAAGTTAAAGATACTATGTTTGACATGTTAAGATTCTGGCTTAGGAAAAAAGTAGATGGATTTCGATTGGATATTATAAATGCAATCTATGAGGATGCAGAGTTACGCAACAACCCGCCAAGCCTGAGATTAATACCATCGGACACGAGCACTTCTCGTTTATTTAAGAGTTCAAAATACACCGTGGATCATCCCGATACATTCGAATTTGTAAAAGAAATACGTAAAGTAATAGATGAATTCTGTAACCCGCCAAGATTTATGGTTGGAGAAATTGTTGCTGACATGGCCACAGCAAAAAAATATTGTGGAGAGAGAGCAGATGGGTTAAACACCGTTTTTCTGTTCAAATCACTTAGAACGCCACACCAGGCAGAAAAGCTAAGAAAATTAATCGAGACCTATGAGAAGTATTTTCATGAACCTTTTATCCCCACATGGGTGTTTGCCAATCATGATCGTATGAGGCGTATTTCAAGGATAGGCAACGATATGGAAAAGGCAAAATTACACGCTGCATTTCAACTTACTGTTAGAGGAGTCCCATATATCTATTATGGGGAAGAAATAGGAATAGAACATCCAAGGTTTATACAAAAAGAAAGCCTTGATGAAATGGCATTAAAATACAAGTGGATACCGCAATTTGTGTTTGATGTAATAAGAAAGATTGGAGTCGAATCTTTCAATAGAGATGAAAGTCGTACTCCGATGCAATGGGACGCAAGTCCAAATGCAGGGTTCTGTCCATCAGATGTGACACCATGGTTGCCGGTTACATCTTCTTATAAAGAGAGGAATGTTTACATCGAGATGAAAAACCCAGATTCAATCTATAACTGTTATAAGAGATTTCTAAAAATTAGAAAAGAGATACCGGCATTGAATGCAGGGAGCCTGGAAATCTTGAAACTGGAAAAGGCACCAAAAAAACTATTGGGTTATGTACGCACCGCAAGCATTGGAAGAAAAGAGCAAAAGGCTTATGTTTTCTTAAACTTTGATAAGAAACCTGTTAGCTTTTCTAATCCTGTTGTGGGTGCAAAATTTTTAGCATCCACTTGTCACAATGGCAATCCAGTTAAAAATGAAAAAATAGTTTTAAAAACACAAGAAGGAGTCGTACTGCTTCAATAAAAGAAAATCCGTCATTTAAAAATATATGGACTTAGAGACGAAAAGATTGATGACGGGGACGCAAAAACATCGGTTGCAAAGTATTGATACCAGCCACAGCTTCGTTTGCAGTTTTTCATATCTTCCCTAGCTTTTTTTGCCTCATCTGTTTTTAAGAAATCCATGAATGAGCCTTGGGTAAAGTTGTATCGTCTCTGACCGACCGTTCTACAAGGATAAAATAGGCCACCGTCAGAGTCGATAATTATTGAGGATGTAGAACATCCGTGAGGTTTGTTTATGTTGTCTAAAAAACCCTTGGGCGTCGTTATTGTATTTTTATATTGTTTCTTAAGTCGATTTATTTCCTTTCTAAATTCTTCTGGAGCAGGATAATAATCATCTGTTCCATCCAAGTGACACGCAGGCATCACAACAGTTCTTGCATTAACTTCAAATATTTTCTTTACTTTTTCTTCAAGCGCAGGCATTGTTTCTTTTGTTACAACGATTTGAACGCAAATCTCAGGACCGTAGCTCTGGAATTCTTTTAACCGATCATAGAATTCGAGATTACCATGCCCTTCGTCGATACTGATGTGTAGATAGTCGATGTGTTTTCCGTATTCTTTCATTGGTCGTTTGTCTAGTAGATGACCGTTGGTGGTGAAGAAGAGGTAGAAAGGTTTTTGATGAGCATATTCTAAAATTTCACCTAAATCTTTTCTTATTAGCGGGTCACCTCCCTCGATACTAAGAACTATGATGCTAGAACTGGCAATATTATCTATAACCTTGAAAACATCTTCTTTTGGTAGATCTGGTGTTTTTTCCTGCCAAACATTGCAAAAGCTACATCTAAGACCGCATTTGTGTGTTACTTTAAATGAAGCGTAGAATGGATAAATGCATTCTCTGGCCAAACGGTTTGAAAAGGCATAGCCCATAGTTTTTAGATATTTTTTTAATGGAAGTTTTTTCATAGATTCACAAACAATCGGCCAGTAATAAGTTACTACAGATAAGTTTTTTTGTTGAAGGTTCAAACCATGGGAAATAGCAAATTTTCTGCTTGTCAAATAGTTACATTTCAATTAACCGCAAGAGAGATATATCATTCCTAAAATAACACCTACGTGGAAAAAGCGGAGAAAAAATCTAGAACATTAAAAATCTCTATTATTGTAAGTGTTCTGCTGAGCATTGCAATTATTTTAATTATTCTAAAATTTACCCTAGATTCTAAGAACGTAGATCAACTATTGCATGCGACTATTAGATACGAATATTTCTTACTAGCCGTTCTTCTGAATTTTCTTACGTTTTTTATATGGGGTGCTCGACTAATGGTATTAAGCAATGCCATTGATAAAAATGTACATGTCAGTTTGTGGAAATCAACAAAAATAGTTATCGCAAATCTTTTTTTAGCTGGAATAACTCCTTCCATGGCGGGTGGTGAACCGGTACGAATTTATCTGCTAAACAAGGATGGCATGAGTTTGGGAGGAGCGACCGCTTCAGTATTAGGCGAACGACTGATTGATGCGATATTTATTCTGATATGCATCCCATTTGCACTGTTTGTTTTCAGGGATCGAATAGATGATAAAATTCTGAACTTCGGTTTATTGATAGGTATAATTGTGTTTGTATTATTCATAGCAATATTTCTCTATGCCATTAAATATCCAGATAAAACCAAATCTTTTTTGACTTCTATAGAACTTAAAATCGCTAAATTGTTTAAAAGAAAAGAACGCACAAAAATTATAGATAGCATAGGCCGAGAAGTAGACAATTTTCACAATAGTATGGTTTTTTTCGTAAGAGATGGCAAAAGGGCATTTTTTATCGGCGGTGTTTTAACCATTGCCTACTGGTTCACAGGATTTATGATTCCGTCAATGCTTCTTCTAGGACTTGGTTTACCTCCATATTATATCGAATCCTATGCGGCACAGATGCTGTTACTTGTAATTGTCATGATACCTACTACTCCGGGCAGCAGTGGTGTTACTGAAGGAGGCATGTTTGGTCTTTATAGTGTGTTGATTGGCTCATCTTTTATTGGTGTATTTGTTCTTTTATTTAGATTTATAACATATTATTTGAATCTTATAGCAGGCGCTATCTTCCAGTATAGAATATTCAAATCCCTAACATCGTTTTCTCTAGATACGCTTACTAAACAAAAATAGTTTAGAACTGTTTTTTAACTGAAATTATGAGTCCGTCACATTTAAAAATAGGTGTGATATTCAGCACATTCTATGAAAAAGACTAACAAATGCATTTCATGCGGAAGAGGACTGCTCGAACAAGGGTCTACAACGCTTCCATGCCCAATGTGCGATGCAATCATTGGAAGATGCGATAGCTGCAGAGAACAGAGCGTAAAATACGTATGCACAAAATGCGGATTCACAGGACCATAAGAGGAAAAAACAATGGGGGAAGTAATAGCGCTTATTCGTGTAATGCCAACTGAAGTATTAAATGATAAACAAATGCAAAAAATAATAGATGAAGTAAAAAACACGATAAAACCACCGGTAAGACTTGGAAAGGTTGAAGTAAAAGAAATTGCCTTTGGACTGAAAGGATTGAACGTTACTGTAGCAGTTCCAGACAATGCTGGTGGGCTTGATCCGGTAGTTGATTCTCTTTCTAAAATTAAAAACGTCGAAAACGTTGAAGTAACAGATGTTGGAAGAATTTGAAAAATTATTTTTTCATTCTTCAGGCATGTATTGCATTTTGTGGACTTTTGTAAAATTAAAATATTTATAATTCTTGATAGCGCCAGGAAATTTAGTATTGAGGTCTTCCATCAGTTGATGCAGGTGGTTTAACCTTTCCAGATGCTACAGTTAGAATCACTGGTTTATAATAAAAACTATAAATTTCATAGAAAGTTTTATATATATTAAAATTCAAAGTTAAATATAAAAATCCCAAACTGAGAAAGAAACATGAAACTAAAAATCCTTGCAATTGGAATTATGCTAATGATGATAGGTAGCACCTTTGTTGCAACGGCTAAATTAAAAGATATAGGCAGCACAGAAAAAACTGCAGCTTATGACACCAAAGAGATGAGAGCGGCCCTTTATTCAATGGAAGAAACAAATGGTTCAATTATTAACATCAAAGCTTCTTCATCATATGAATACGGACTCAAGGCAGGAAAATTGTTCAAAAGAGAATATCGGTTAATAGATAACCTAGTAGCAAGATTTACAAAAAAAATTGATATTTACCAAAAGAATATTGAAAATCAAATAAATTATATGGGACAGAATTATCCTTTCTTTTTAGAGGAACTTAGAGGTTTGTCGGCTAGCACTAACATAAAATTAGACAATTTGATCTTTTTACAAAATAAACTATGTTCTCTATTTGATGGTGAATGTACAACAACATTATCTACCGGACCGGCAACAAAAAATAATGAAACGTTTCTGACACAGAATATTGATGGTCCAACAGGTGGTGTTAAAAATCTTCTAGGATTAATTAAGGCGCGCGCCTTTACTTTAAAATGTTGGGTTGTCAAAATAAATACGATGAATTACAAATATGCATTCTGGGGAATTCCAATTATTTGTGAGATACCGTTTTTGAATGAAATGGGACTGGGATTTGGAGGAAATGGTTTGGGTATCACCGAAAATAAAAGTAGATACATCGATGAGGGGTCTGGCATGTCAACATACATGCTAGAAAGGCTAACAATGATGACATGCAAAAACGTATCAGAAGTGGCAACTCTATGGAAAAACACGGAAAGGTCATCTGGTACGGACAGAAGTTGGCCGCATTTCTGGGATAACTCGATATCTGTGTGGTGTGATAAAGAGGGCGGTATATTGATGATAGAACAAACTCATAACCATATAATAACAGTTTTTGGGAATTCCACAGATATTACAGGTGCACCTGAGGGCATTCTATGGCATGCAAACCATCATCAATGGTTAGATCCTAATGAGACGGGATCGGTCTATCCCAGTGAATATCCTTCTTCAGATTTGAGGGCAAGAAGAGCTCGAGAGTTACTTGAAACAAACTATGGAAACATAACATTAGACACTTGCATGAAACTGACTAGAGATCACGGTGGCGGTTATAATAAGGATGGAAAAGATTCAGGTGATATATGCCGCCATCCTGATAAAAATTCATTAAAAATTACTGCGTTTTCATGGATTATTATGCCAAAAGAACTTACCGTTTATTGGACACATACATCTCCGTGTAAAGGCATATTTTGGAAACATGATTTTTCAAAAATATTTGATGTGTAAGAGTGTATTAAACAACATGCTGAGTGTTAATGAAATTGAGACAGTACCACCAAGGTCCAGATGCAATAGCTAGAATTGTAGATTAGGATGCTTGTCCTGGTCTTCTAAAATGATCTGAAAAGTTTACTAAAGCATTTTTTCCTATACCTGTTGGATAATATATTGGATAGGCAGAGTTACTTGTATCGCCTTCAATTAGTTCTGCCAAGTACATTTTTTGGATGTGCCATTTAACGGTATGATGATTAAGATTTAGGGCATGGGCAATCTCAAGCAAATGTTTTCCAGGATTATCTTGTAGATACTGCATGATTTCGCGGGCGTTTTTGTTTCTTAAAACGGCTTCAGCAATAGCTTCTTTTCTTGCTTCTATGCCACCTTCAACCAGATAGTAAATCCTCTTGCCACCGATAGTTCTACTTCTTACAAGGTTGGTTTGCTCTAGTTTACGCAGATGCCATGCGGCGTTGCTAGGTTTTAAATCAAGTTCTCTTGAAATCTCTCTGAGATGAGATCCTGGATACTCATCGATGTATTTGTATAGATTCTTTCTAACTTCAGTGTTTAACACGTTTTCTGGTGTTACATATTTTATACCACCGGCAGTAATGAAAGCAATAATGGTTGCTATCGCAGCTATCAAAACAGCTATCGATATGCCGATGGTTGTGAAATCTGGTATAGCCCATCTAGCGTCAGCTGATACAGTTCCTGATAAAAAACATAAAAACAGCATTGATAAGGGTAAAGCTACTATTATTTGCCTGCTAAAGCGCATTTCTATCCCATCCTCATTTGCATCCCAATTGCAAATTATAAAATATGAAGCGACTTAAAAAGTTTATCTATAAAGATTTTTGATGATAATGCGCCTATGCAGAAACGAAATCAGTGGAAAAATATACTGTAATATACGTTGCGCAGAGAGAGTTCAACTTAATGCATTTTTGTATTTGATTCTCTAATTAATTACGTGTATTTATCTTGTTAAATTGACTCTCTTAACATTGCAATAACAACAAAAAATTTAGATTCTGTCATTATAATAACACAACATTAATATATTATTAATACAATATTAATATAATATGTGGTATATTAATTAGAAAGATAAGATGACGAAATCAAAACTTTAAAAAAATATCATAATGGTGGCAAAACTATGAAATTAAAACTCCTTGCAATTGGAATTATACTGATAATGGTTAGCAGTACTTTTTTTGCGGCAGCTGGAGTAAAAGATAGCGGCGATACGAAAAGCACTACAACTACCGATGTCAAAGAGATACGAGTAGCAATATATGATGATGCAAAAGAAGAAACATACTATACGTTGCATTTAAAAAATTACAATTGGAAAGTGGGTCCTATTACATATTGTTTTGTTCCTACTGTGTTATCAACCAAAAGCATATTGAAAGGAGAATTAACAACAGATAATTATGATGTATTAATCTATTCATTTGATCAATCAGATCAGTATCTTCTCCAAACAGGTTTTTCAAGATTGCCTCAAAATAAAATACTAGTAAAAAAAATCGTTAATTTCGTAAAAAATGGAGGGGGATACTATGGTTCTTGTGGTGCTGCAGCAATCGCAGGCGGTATGAAAAATAAGCCAAAAACATTACTTGAAAGAGCGATGAAAGAGAGCTCTCTAGGAATATCTAGCGTTGAGTTCCAATATGACACAGCAACACCTCTTCTAAACGAAATGATGGGAGGGAAGCCGGAATCCGTAGACACACAGGCATATATATTGTATTCTGGCTGGTATGTACCTAATCCACACGATATGAATTACTCAGGCATCTGTCCAGATATTAATATTTCCAAAGATAACCCCATCTTTGATGATTTCATAGGAAATACAAGAAAAATACGTTGGATAGGCATGTCAGCATTGGAGGTTCCAGAACACCCGGATAGAGAGATAACTGTCCTTGCTAGATTTCCCGCAGAGGAGATATCCGACAATAAATCTGAACGGATTTATTACTGGACGTACACAGGTGGTATTAGCGGTTTAATCAAAGGATTCTTTGCCAAGGGTGAAGTTAATTTTTGTAAAAATCTTGGTGTGGCGCGTGTGAGATCATTGCTTTTTGCTGGGGACTGGAAAAAAACGGATAAAATTGTAGAAACACATGTAGCAAATAAAGCCTTTATGACCTCAGAGATCTATCCCAATGAGAATAAAGCAAGAATTGTTCGATGCAGTGGCCACCCTGAGTTGGTAACATGGTGGGGTGGGCATCTGCAGGATATGGCGGATACAGATAAAAATAACATTTACGATGGTTTTTATAAGTTGGAAGATGCAACCCCTCTCAATGAGACCCTTGAAGATGAATCTACATACAATTATTGTATAATTCTTAGGAGTGTTGCTTGGGCTGCCAAGGTTCCCGATAACGATCTCCCGCCAGTCTATGGTCCCTCACAAGTAAGTGATATTTACCCATACATTCAGAATTCTTCGGCATTAAAAATCATAGGAAATGCAGAAGTTACAGATGGAATTGCATCATTGGATTTATACTACCGCTACTCCGAGGATAATTCATCTAATTGGAGTAATTGGACACTATATGGAACAGATACAGATGGCTCTGATGGCTGGTCATGGGAATTTAATCCTCCTAATGGAACTGGTTATTATCAGTTTTATTCAATAAGACATGTTAAATATGAAGGTTATACAGAAACTGAGACAGCACCATCTGGACCCGATGCAATAGTTAGAGTTGTACTATAACAAACAATTAAAAATTAATAACTAACATTTATTCTCTTTTTTTCTTTTTATCATAGTTAGATTAACATCTGTTATCTGAGGGTTTATAAAGGAATAGTTGATTTTAAATTGTAGATTGAGAAGATGGAAAAGAAAACAAAAATAATATTGACAACGGTTATTGTTGTAGCAATTGTTGTAATCGGTATTGTATTATTTTTTGTTATGTTTAAGGATGAAAAAAGTAAATTTCTTGGGAAATGGAAAGCAGAATCCGGCATGGGTATGCCCGCGGGAGCCGATGCTTATTTTACTTTTTATGAGAACGGATCTATTGAAAATCGTTTGGTATATTCCAATGGTGAGACCAATATAACTTGGTACACTTTTTGGCTTCAATCTGGACTAATCTATGTCAATGATACGCATCAATCTATAACACCTGGTTATAGTTACGAATTTTCCAATGATAATACCCATCTTAAACTTACTCTTGGTGGTTATACTGTGGCAGTTTTTAATAAAAGTTAGGAAAAAATATTGTCAAAGATTAGCACAAAATTTGAGTTAAATTATGCATATAGGTTTTTTAAAGAAAAAGATGTTATAAAATTGTAGTTTGAGGGGAAAGAAAAGCTTAAAGGCTCAGAATATAAATTTACTTATGAGCAAAAAAACCAGTTACCTGCTTGTTTTTGTTTTCAATTCTAACAAATCCAAACCGTTCAAATTGTACAATCTCCCCTGTTTTCAAACTTGAAACTGCCTCTTCTGCAAACCCATCTACTTCTTCCAAACTTTTAGGATTGTATTCTTCCTTTTCAAAAAGAAGCTGAGGAACAAAAACTTTCATTTTAACATGATTGTCTGTTGTCCATTGAATTTTTGCAGTATCAGGTATCAACTCATCCCCAACATATTCAGCAAAAACCTCTTTGTTTTTTTCTTTTATCTTCACATTAAAGAGATCTTTTAGTCTAAAAACTTCCCCAACTTTTATTTTTTCCATGTCCGCTTTTGGAACGAAAAATGTTTTGCCAGTTTTTATTGTTCGGGTTCCAAGGTTTTCAGTCGGATGTAAACTAATTGTTTTTTCTTTTGTTGGAGCTTTCTCAACAACAAGTTTCATCGGATTTTTTACAAAGAAATATCGTTTTGTCGTAGGATCCAATATCTTTCTATTAAACGATTCAACAAGGCCAAACGATGCATTTGATTCAACTTTTGAAGTACCCTGAGACAATACAAACTGTTTGATAGCCTCAGGCAGAATACCTCGTTTTTTCAATCCTCTGAGCGTAGGCAGTCTTATGTCATCATACCCTGAGACCAACCCCTGTTCTATTAGAGGTTTTATCTTACGTTTTGAAACAGGCATACCTTCTATGGAAAGTCTTGCAAACTCCATGAGATGTGGTTTTCTTAATTTGAGAAGCTCGAGAAGATGAAAATAACATTCGTCACGAAGCTCATATTCTTTCGTTCTAAAAGGATGCGTTACACCACTGATGCTATCCTCAACTGCACCAGCAAAATCATATGTTGGCCATACGTGATATTTGTTCCCATGAAGTGGATGCGGCGTATCAATATCACGAAACATTGCTGGATCGCGCATCGCGGTATTTGCAGATTTCATATCACCCTTTAATCGCAGTATCGCGCCTTCCATTGAAGATGACAGCATTTCTTTCCAGGTATCGATGTTTTCTTTAGAAGAAGTTGATCTGTGTTCACATTCTTGCCCTTTGAAACGACCGTCTTTAACTTTTTCCGGCGAACACTTACAAATATAAGCGTCTCCTTGCTTTATCAACTGTTCAGCAAACTTGTAATGCTTTTCAAGATGATCTGATGTATTGTATTCTTCATCCCATTCTATGCCAAGCCATTTCAAATCTTCTTTCTGTGCATCATAAAATTCTAGTTGCGCATTTTCGGGATTTGTATCATCAAATCTGAGTATGAATTTTCCATCGTACATCTTTGCATATTCTTGATCAACAATCACCGCCTTTGCATGACCTATGTGCAAGTAGCCGTTAGGTTCAGGTGGGAAACGAGTAACAACTTTACCTTTCACCGCATTGGGTAGTTCTGGCAGAGTAAAGTCTCTTTCTTTCTTTTCCTTTTGAAGAAGTTCAGGAGCAAGCGCTTCCAACTCAGAAATCTGTTTATCCAAAGAAAGCGCATTTACTTCAGCTACAACAAGATTAACAACTGGGATGATGTCCTTTGGGGAAAAACCCTCTTTTTGCAAAACAGCAATTACCTTTCCTATTACTGCTTTTACATTTGCCTTTCCGTCGAACTGTGCAGCGTTTTGTAGTGCATACTTACGTGCTGTTTGTTTTATTTTCTCCGTCGACATGTTATTTTTCTCGTCGTATAGAATAATCCGCCAACTTAATCAAAATCTGTTTTGCATCCGAATCATCCAATACATCCAAGACTTTCTTTGCCTTGGCGTTATATTTCAAAGCGGTATTTTTTGCGTAACCAACTGACTTAGTTTTTCTAAATAGATTAAAAATTTTTTTAACGTCCTGTTCAGAAGCGCCTCTATTCCCAAATATTTGATTTAAATTTTCTTTATCGTCACCAACGGCATTGTTCAATGAATGAACTGCAATCAGCGTTTTTTTACCATTTCTGATATCATTTCCTATGTCTTTTCCCAGTGTCGCCTCATTGCTACTCATATCAAGATAATCATCCCATATCTGAAAAGATAATCCCAAGCATTTTCCGTATTGCCTAAGAGCTTTAACTTTTTCTCTAGTTCCACCGCCAATGATGGCTCCACCTTCGGCCGCAAACATAAACAAAACAGCTGTCTTTTTCAGTATCATCCCAAGATATTCTTTTTCTGTAACATTCTTTCTTTTTTCAAATTCCATGTCAAGCTGTTGGCCCTCGCATATTTCTTTGACACACCTTGCAAGACCCTGATTTACCTTTTTGAAAACTGAAAAATCAACAGAAATATTGTTCATAGACTCAAAGGCTTTTGCAAATAAAAGGTCACCTGCCATTATTGCAGTCGGTTCACCAAATTTGAAGTGCACGGTCGGTAGGCTTCTTCTCAAACGTGATTTGTCCATGATATCATCGTGAACCAAAGTGAAATTATGAATAAGTTCCAAGGAGATTGCCAGAGGCATTACATTTTTTACATCCCCGGAGACTGCCTCGCAAGAAATCATGGAGATGCATGGTCTGAGTCGTTTTCCGCCGCCTGCGGGAAGGTGCCTTGCGGCATCGTAAAGAGTCTGTGGACTACCATCTTTCAAGTAGTTCTCCAATTCTTTGTTAAAAATATCTACTCTTTTTTTAAGTTCAACTTTTAAATCCATAGATCTACACCAACATCAGCCATCTTTGAAACTTTATCGGCTCCTACCAAAAACATTGCGGCTCTAAGTTCTTTAATAATTGCATCAACTTCAAAAATTGTAGACTTTTTATCCTTATTTGCTGGTTTAAGAAGTGCATGTGCCACTCCTGCACAATTTGCTCCAAGTGCCAACGCTTTAGCAACATCCAAGCCATTTCTTATGCCACCAGTTGCAATAATTGGTAACTTCCAGCTAGTTGCATCTCCAACCTCGAGTACGGACGTTGGTGTTGGTATACCCCAATCCCAAAAAGTGATTCCACCTCGTTCATGAAGTTTATCATTTATTATCTTGGCACGATAGTGTTCAATTGCAGCAAATGATGTGCCGCCTGCACCGCCCACATCAATACCAGCAATCTTTGTTTCCGAAAGCCTCTTGGCAACATCATAGGAAATACCTGCTCCAGATTCTTTAACGATAACAGGAACATTCAAATCTTCTGCAAGCTTTTTTATCGCATCAAAGCAGCCTTTTGAATTTGCTTCTCCTTCGGCCTGAACAACTTCTTGTAAAAAATTGAGACACACCGCAAAAGCATTAGCATCGATCATGTCAATCATTTTTTGGGCGTTTTCCAAAGTCTTTTTGTGGCCCCATAAAACAATCTGAGAAGCACCTATGTTGGCGAATTTCAAGGGAATATTATAGTTTTTTATAACACCGTATGTCTCTTTTAAATCTGGATTTTCCAAAGCAGACCTCTGTGAACCTACTCCCATGCCTACTTGAAATTTTTCTGCGGCAGCTGCTAGATTTTCATTTATTTTTTTGGCATTTGGAAAACCACCGGTCATTCCAGCAATAATCAAAGGTGCACCCAGTTTCTTCTCAAATAATTTCGTACATAAATCGATTTCATCTTTGTTTATCTCGGGCAGGGCATTATGTATGAGTTTTACATCGTCCCAATAGTTATGGTGAGATGAAACGTCTTTTTCAAGTGAAATTCTTACATGCTCATCCTTTCTACTTTCAGTCTGATTCATTTACTACCCCCGCAAACAATGGTGCATTTGGTATCCTCTCCGACAAGTACACTGTATAATCTATTGGGTTTATTACCATTTAGCAAAACGGTGTCAATACCTTTCCTAGCGATGTTTTTTATTGTATCAATCTTGCCTTCCATTCCCTTGGTTACATCGACATGCTTGTCTGCAGTTGTTTTAAGGCCCTCTAATTCTTTTACTGATGTTGAACTTATAAATTCTGCATTCTTGTCTATCTTTGGATTTGATGTATACAGACCATCCTCATCTATTACAAATACTACTTTTTCAGGTTTGAAATGCTCTGCAAGTGCCATGACAAGTAGATCTCCAGAGCATATTGAAAAACCGAGTTTTTTATCCAACACTACGTCACCGAAGGTTACAGGCGTAAAACGTTTATTCAAATATTCTTCAAAAATATTGTAATCCATTTGCGCCAATTTGTGATTATTAAGTCTTAGTATGGAATGCGGAGGAACAGAAACAGCAGGAATATTACTATCATGCAACGATTTGAGAACAAGAGAATTTAGCTTTTGAACCATCGCATGTGTAAGAGAGAAACCCTTGAGTTGATCCTCTCTTAGATGTCCTTCATTCAAGTTATACTGCTTTGCTAGAATATGGCCAAACGATCCTGCACCGTGAACCAAAATTATTTCTTTATTTGCCTTTTTAATTTCTTTTGCTAAATTATTCATTACCTTTTGTTTGAAAGAACTTTCTTTTGCTTTGTTGGTTATTACGCTTCCGCCAAATTTTACAATAATCATAATCTACCTAATCAACTATACTCTAAAAAGCATTTTCATAGAACAAAAAAGATGATTTATTTTTATCTTCCTACAGTCATCATGGTTTTATTTTTGTTTTGTTCCTGGATTAACCAGAGTGCTATGGGCATACCACTACCAGGTTTTTGCATGACAGTCTTTGTCCAATTTGCCAAATCCTCGTCAGAATGACTAGAACAACAATCCTCACATAAGAAGTGTTTGTCGTTAAACACTAATCCGGATGGATTTTCATTCAATGCAATCCTACGACTACACAGATCGCATGTTTTTTCCATCATTTTAACACCACCCCAAACTTAATTTTTCTTTAATATGAAATCTTTAACTTACTTATAAATACAACCCTTCATTATACGCACTCTTTGCAACTATAAACAATATCTGAGTTGAAATTAATAGAATATTATAAAATTAATGTAAAAATTGATTATAACGAAAAAAGGATAAACTCCATGAAATATATTTTATAGAAAGAAGGCAACATTACTCTGAACGGTGGATGAAGGAGAGATGGAAAGAAAAAGTACCGATAGTACAGAACAGTCTGGAAATACTATTAATTTGGAAGGAAAACCAAAAATCGCCTACTTTTCAATGGAGATAGGAATCGACGGACATATACCTACCTATAGTGGAGGACTTGGCATTCTGGCCGGAGACACTCTAAAATCATGCGCTGATTTAAACGTTCCAATGGTAGGCATTACATTGCTCTCTGAGAAGGGATATTTTTATCAAAAACTCGATGGGAATGGAAACCAGATTGAGCTACCGATAGAATTCGCTGTTTCTGACTCTCTTAAACTGCTTCCAAGTAACTGCAATGTAACAATCGAAGATAGAAAAGTTAAGCTGCGTGTTTGGTACTATCAGATTATAGGTATAAACGGCTACATAGTACCTGTTTTTTTCCTCGATTCAAATGTCGATGGGAACAGCGAATGGGACAAGAGCATAACAAAATATCTTTACGGCGGTGACAACAAGTATCGCCTTGCTCAGGAGATTGTTCTTGGCATAGGTGGTGTTCGAATGATACGTACGCTTGGGTATGAAACAATTGACAAGTATCACATGAACGAGGGACATGCCGCTTTTCTGACACTTGAACTTTATCACCAATTAAAGAACATTGAAAAAGTACGTGAACAGTGCGTATTCACAACACATACACCTGTTGCTGCAGGTCATGATCAATTTGAGCTTACGTATGCAAAACCCATGCTTGGTGACATACTGCCCGACTCAATTCTCAATGAGGTTACATTTGAAGATAGGTTAAATATGACAAAACTTGGGCTTTTCTTTAGCCACTACGTCAATGGAGTTGCTAAAAAACATGGCGAGGTCTCAAGATTGATGTTTCCTGGCTATTCCATAGATTCCATTACAAATGGTGTTCATTCGACCACGTGGGTTTCGGAACCGTTTCAAAAATTATTTGATAAACATATGCCTGGATGGCGCTCTGACCCGTATATTCTGAGATCTGCACTCAGTATATCAAAACAAGATATATGGGATGCTCATAAAGAAGTGAAGAAGAAACTCATTGATTTTGTCAATGAAAAATATAACGTTGGCATGGATTATGATACTTTCACCATAGGTTTTGCAAGAAGACAAACTGCGTATAAAAGACCTGAACTTTTAATATCTGATCCCAGTAGGTTAATGCAGATTGCTGAAAAGGCAGGGCCTATGCAGATTATATATGGTGGAAAGGCACACCCGAAGGATGAGTCTGGCAAAGATTCAATAAAAAAGATATTCAAAGTTATGAAAACAATAGGTGGAAAAGTAAAAATTGTTTATATCCACAACTATGACATGGCAATCGCTAAAATGATTGTAGCAGGTGTTGATTTATGGCTTAACACGCCCAGAAGACCTTTTGAGGCTTCGGGAACATCTGGAATGAAAGCCGCACATAACGGCGTACCGCAATTCAGTACTCTGGATGGGTGGTGGCTAGAAGGTTGTATAGAAAATATTACTGGATGGGCAATAGGAACAGAAAAGACACAGGATGCAGAATCTGATGATGAAATAGACAAATGTGATCTTTACAACAAACTAGAAAACTGGATTATGCCAAAATTTTACAAAGACAGAGATAACTGGATACGAACTATGAGAAGTTGTATAGCTATTAATGCATCATTTTTTAACACAAACAGAATGGTACAACAGTATGTCTTAAACGCATACTTCATGTGATAAAAAGATATTTTCGTATTTTGGTTGTATTCTTTCTATATCCTCAACCCATGCACGAAGTATTTCTGCCACACTCCATGCTTGTGAAATGCATCCCTGCGGCGCATAGATAGGATCTGCGTCAAATATTTCATTTATCGAACCGTCCCATCTTTTACCAAATATGTCAAACATTGGTTTTAAAAAGTTTTGATAGGCATAATCTCTACATGTCTCATCATGGTCATTTATTTTCACAAAAGCTTTTATGAACGGGCCCATAAGCCATGGCCAGACCGTACCATTATGATAAGCCAAGTCTTTGTTAAAGTTTCCAATATATTTTCCCTTGTATCTGGAATCGTCCGGAGACAATGTTCTCAATCCAAAAACCGTCAAAAGTTTATTTAGAATGTCTTCTACGATTTTTCTCTGTAATTCTTTATCAATCATGGAAAAATCAAGAGAGACTAAAAAGAGTTTATTAGGTCTGCAAGACAAGTCTTTTGTATCTATCACATCGTATTGCTGATCATATTGTCTTTTAAAATTTTCTTCTACTGACCTAGCTAGATCTGAATAGTTATCATCTTTTCCGGATGCTTTAGCAAGAGCGCCCATTATCATGAGTGCGTTATACCATAATGCTTGGATTTCCACTGCTTTTTTTGAACGCGGCGTAGGATAATAATCGCCCACCTTTACATCCATCCACGTAAGTCCAGGTCCATGACTTATGAGAAAATCTTGATCCATGTGAATTCCGTAATCTGTGCCATTTTTGTAACTATGAATTATAGATTGTAACGTGATCCATATCTTTTCAAGAAAATCACGATCGTTTGTATATTTCAGATATTGATAGACGCGATCTATGTACCATAGTGATGCATCAACCGTATTGTAGACCGGCTCTGAATTTCTGTCCATAAATGTGTTTGGAATCAGACCATTTTTGCAGTATTCGCTGAAAGCAAGTAGTATTTGTTTGGCATCATCGAATCTGTTTGTAACAAGAGCAATTCCTGGTAGCGATATTAGCGTATCTCTGCCCCAGTCACTAAACCAGTGATAGCCAGCTACAATAGATTTTTTATTACCTTTTTTCACAATAAAATTGTCTGTTGATAGTACTAGTTTTTCAAACTTCTTGGGCAAATTTGCCCGTTCCAGTAATTTTTTCTTGCTCTGAATTTCCTTGGAATATATGGCAGAAGGATCGACATCTCTTTCATCTTCAAGTGTAAAAGTTAAATAATATTCACTAGAGTTCTTGACGGTTTTACAAAATTCACCGATTTGAAGATTGTTATCTACCCATGAATCATTTCTTTCGTGATCCCTGTCATAATAAAATACTTCCCAACATTGTGCCGGTACGTAGATGGAATTTTTGAGCGCAATTTTCAGTGTTTTATCGATGTTACCTGGCTTGACACGAACTCCATGTTCAAAAACGTCCTGTTTGAAAGAAAGATATCTATTTTTAGTTACATCATAAAAGTGTCTAGAGTTTATTACAGGCGTATGAATAAGTGATATTGGTTTGTCAGTTTTTATTTCATATTTGATAATCGTAGTATTTTTTCCTTGTTCCATAAAAACTGTTTTTTTGAGTTGCACGTCTTCAATTTCATAAAGAAACGATGGAAAAATATCAAAATCAAAAACACTTTTATAATTTTTCAAATCATAGACACGATTTTCAATTTGAATTTTATCATACATATTTGCTGCAAAAACCCATCGATTCGTCGGTGGATCTAAGCTTGCTACAAGCAGTCCGTGAAACTTTCTAGTATTGGCATTAGAATGAGTCAAAGATGCATAGCTGCCAAGGCCGTTTGTTACAATCCATTCTCGCATAAATCTAGAAAATTATTTTGCTTAAATAAATTCTTTATAAATTCCAATAAGTCTGTTTGTAACAGCGTCCAAACTAAACACTTCTATTGCTCGTTCTCTTGCGTTTTTACCCATCTGGATTGCTTTGTCTTTTGATTTTAAAACCTGTATTATGCCCCAGGCTATGTCTTCTGGATTATATGGATCTATATGTATACCACATTGTTTTTCACCGCTTGAAATTATTTGCTCCCGCATACCGTTTGTTCCTCTTGCACCTACGACTACAGGCTTTGCCATTGACATTCCTTCCGTGCAGACAATACCAAATGGTTCATAAAGCGAAGGCAGTACAACAACATCGGAAGCTGCATAATGAAGAATACGCTCTTTCTCACTGACAAATTCTGCCCGCAACATGACTTTTCCTTGTAATCCGTAATTTTGTATGAGTGATCTGATGTTATTTTCCATATCGCCCACGCCAAGTATAACCAGTTTGGTATTTGGAAATTCTTTCAAAACATCAGGCATTGCTTTAACAAGATTATCGACACCTTTTACGCTTACCAGGCGACCTATAAAAAACAACAAATTCTCATTATCATTAACACCGTATCGCCTTCTCATCTGCATCCTTTCATCGCCAGATATTTTAGTTGGATCGTATTTGTCAGGATCTACACCATTCCAACAAACTCGTATTTTGTCTGGCGGAAAACCGAGTTTGAGCAGTTCATCACTCATTGCATTTGAAACGGTTATAACGCCATCTGCAATTTGACCTCCCTCAAACTCGATATCCTTTATTGTGTGTGATCCCCTCCCAATGGACCTGCCAACTTCAGTTGAATGAACATGAAAAATCAAAGGAATGCCTAGCTCTTTTTTTGCTATCATTCCGCCCATTATACCAAGCCAGTCGTGTCCCTCAATAATATCAAACTTCTTACCATTTTTTCTTGCAAGTGTATCAACAAGCTGAGAAGCTGAAATAATGTTGTAACTTAAAACATCAGCAAAAAATTTGAAGTAAGGGCCCCAGGAGCGGAGTTCATGATCTGCGCATAAATAAAAAGTGGATGTAAGATCAAGAGTATTAGGCCGATATACGTCTATGCCATTCACCTTTTCATGGTTACTCAACTTGTTTTCTCGATTTAATGAAAAAACGGTAACATTGTTGCCAAGACCAGCCTGCCGACAGGTAATCTCGGTTACAAATGTGCCAAGTCCACCATAGATTACTGGTGGAAACTCCCACGAAAAATGCACTATATTCATATGCTAATTACTCTCCTCAACAACTTTTTATTAAATGGCCCTCTGTTTTAAATCCTGCAGTATATTCATGTAATTAATAAAACCCTCATAGGGCGCATCATAAGGACTGAAATACGCGTGAACATCTCCGTCTTGAGAGCCTTTTGTGGAAATATAATAAAGATGATCAGATGTTTGTAACAAACGCCAGGTGTGCAATAGATCTTTTTTCCCGCTCTCTTTTAACTTTCTTCCAATATCTTTTAATTCGTTGAAACAAGCAACCTGCATATTGTTGCCAAGCCATGTAGATACGTCACGATCTTCATCGGCCCAGGAAATTGCCCACGGGACATCGATTTCACCGACTGGTTTGTATCTATTTACAGCTTCACTAGTAGTTACAAAATCAAGGTTCCCGTGCTTTAAAGTTTCCCCAGGTAAATGTTTAAGAAAATCAAATATTCCCGTCTCAATCCACTGATGCTCTCCAAAGGTTTCGTAATCGATAAACAGGTTGATGATATCCCCCTGGCAACTAGCCATCCAATTAGCGTATTTGTCTGCGGTCAAGGGATAGCCAGGCCAATTGCGGGCTGAAAAACGGAACCCCACATCATCACTTAAATTATAATTTCTCAATAGAACTTTTAGATCACAATTAACTGGCTTATACACGTAATTGGGGGAACGCCAGTTCAGTATTTTCTCCGTTCCTTCTGTAAGAATTCCTTTGTATCCCATCTCGCTAACTTTTTTTGCAATGCGATTGTCGTAAATCGCTTCAGTATTTCTGAAAACTTTTGGTTGATAATTGAAAATTCTTTTAATCATCTTATTATGCATCTTTACTTGTTCTTCAAACTCATCCATGTCATCATACAGGCTTGACAAAGAGTGGAAATACGTTTCTTCAAGGAGATCAACGGCTCCTGTGGCAAACAACTCTTTGAAACTATCAATCAAAGAAGGAATATATCGTTCACAATATTCTACAAAAGTACCGGTAAGACTAAAGGATATGCGAAATTTACCATCATATTCTTTGATCAATTCGAGCAACAGTTTATTTGTTGGAAGATAGCATTTTTTTGCCACTTTTTCAAATATCCAATGGTTGAGTTCGTGATTAAAATAAGTTGAATAAGGATCAATATTTCTACCTATATTGAACACTGAAAAACGATTTAATCTCACGGGTTGATGGACTTCAAAATAGATACATACTGATGGCATATTATGTTACTCCCCTATAGACGTCTAGCGTTCTATCGGCAACTCTATCCCATGTGAATAGCTCTATTTCTCTTTTTCCTCGGTCGGCCAGTGCACTATGCAACGATCCGTATCTCAACAAGGAAATAATTTTATTGGCCATCTCGTCAATATCCCAAAAATCGACTCGTAGACAATTACGGAAAGCTTCTGAGGCACCAGCATTCTTGGACATTATTGTTGGTGTACCTGCAGAAATAGCTTCAAGAGCAGTTATTCCGAAAGGTTCGCTAACGGAAGGCATAACATACACACTTGCCGTTCGATGAATGTGTTTTACTTCTTCGTCTGTTAGTGCACCGGTGAATACGACTTTATCCGAGATACCCATGTGAACTGCCTGATCCACAAGACGAGGTAACATGTCCCCCGCACCGGCTACTACAAACTTGCAGTTCTTTTCGTATTCCGATACTTTTTTAGCGGCACGCAGGAAAAACTCAGGACCTTTTTGGATAGTCAACCTGCCTAAGAATAATACGATATTTTGTTTTTCACCTTCACCAATAGGATATACTGCATTATATACTACCTCGATCTTGTTTGGATTTATTCCGTATTTCTCAACGATAACTCGTTTGGTGAATTGACTCACAGCAATTATCTTGTCTGCCTTTTGCATTCCCTCTTTCTCAATATCAATAAACCATTGATTTGGATAAAGCCATCCGGAACGATCGTATTCAGTTGAATGAATAGTTATAACAAGCGGAACACCCATTTTTTCTTTTAAAGCAACACCTGCTTTCATTGTTAACCAATCGTGACAGTGAATAACGTCATACTTTCCTTTTACTTTCTGAACCAGTAAATCATTATAGCGATATACTGCATCAAAAAATTGGCCACCGAGTGCCTTGTCGTCAGGTCGATCATATGGGAATATTTCGGTTTCTCCAACTTCTTTTATGACTAAATTCTTCCTATCACTAGCTGTGCTGTGTTTAGTTTTGGGCATGTAGAAGTCTACGGCTACTCCTTTGTCAGCTAGGCTACGTGTAAGGCCATAGCAGTGAGTACCTAGACCGCCCGCTTTGAACGGTGGATATTCCCAACCAATCATTGCAACTTTCATCTACTACTCCTTGATATCACCACTAATTCGACTTTACGCTAAGTAAGATTTTCGAATTCCTATCGAATTCCATTTTTCCTCCATCTCTTTTGTTTGATATTGGTAATACTAATTTTTTATTTTAAACTATATTTTTCAGGTTTTCCCTGGGAACATATCTTGTCTTCTCGCGCCAGCCAGCCAAGAGCAGAGTAGATGCCGTTTTCATCTATGCTAGCCAATCGTTTTATAGAAGGAACATCAACCTCACTCCAATGGCTCATAATTTCCCACAGCTTTCCCGCATTTGTTCCAATTTCAGGGGTTAAGTTGGTGTTACCTAATTTATATTGCTCGCCTTCTTTTAAGATTTTATTTTCTCTTGCTAGCCAACCCACTGCACTATGAAAGTCACTGCTTTTTAGTTTTGTTATTTTCAATAGTTTGCTTTTTTCGAGAGGGCCTTTTTCATTGAGGGTTGTCCATATTTTGCCTGCATTTTTACCGAAGTTAACGGTTAGATTCCTCACAGACATCCTCCCATTTAATAATTAATGGTATTTAAAAGTGTATTAAAACCATATAATATAAGTTTATCTGAAAAAATGATTACAATAAGATAACAATAGTTAATCAATGCAATCTGAAATTAGCAAATAAATTTTCACAAAAAAAGTCGACAAATTTATAAAAAAGTAATAATTATTGAAGATAATTTTTGTGAAATGAGCGGGCTTGGAGGGATTCGAACCCACGACCAATCGGTTAAGAGCCGATTGCTCTAACCTAGCTGAGCTACAAGCCCAAAACAAGAGAGAGAGTAGAATTAAATGGTGTTTATTAACATTTTTCTTTCAATAGTTTCTTTATTTTTGATTCGGTAATTTTGTGTATGTATTTCGCATCTATCTCATCAGTTACATAAACGTCATTGCTGGCACGATAAATCTTTATGCCGTCTTTTTTTGTCTTTTTGCCATCAATTCGTAAAATGAGAGGTTCTTCCGTTCTTACTTTTCCTGCTTCAAGGGCTTTTTCCAAACTGCCACTGAGATGCACCTTTCTTCGATCTGTAGGATGCAAACCTCCCTCGATTATCATATCGGCTTCTTCCTCAGTGACTGGATAAAAGAATTCATCTATGTTGGCCAATGGTAAATCATTAAGATTAACATCTATGGTATGACCATATGTTGCACGTATCATACCACCGTCAATTTGATATCTGCCTCGAGAGTCTGTAGCAACCAATGCCTCTATGTGGTGAACGCGGAGCCAATCAAAACCTGATCTAGATGTGCTCAACGCATCAACAAAAGATGATATATCCACCCAGCCTCTTCCATCCATTATTAGCCCGAGTTTATCTGGAAAATGACGCAACGCACCAGCCATGATTCGACTTAATGCATTAAGTTCGCGGTCGTCCATCAGGAATTTTCCTTTTTCATTGCATGTGGGGCATGATTCGCCACGATAATATCCGTGTTCTTCACATTTTGCTAACATACTTTCACTTTCGTAATTAGAACATCGAGTATAAATTTTTGTACTACTACATTATTACAAGGTCTGGTGAATTTTTGGAACAAGAAGAAATGAAAAAGATGGCGGGAGAGAAAGCACTTGATTACGTTAAAGATGGTATGATCTTAGGACTTGGAACAGGATCAACCGTTGAATATGTACTTAAAAAATTAGGAGAGCTAGTAAAAGATGGCCTAGAGATTAAAGGCATACCGACATCAATGCATACAAGAAAAATTGCAAAGGAATACAGCATACCTCTTACAGATCTGGATGAAAATCCGGAGATTGATCTCACCATAGATGGCGCAGATGAAGTTGATCCAAAACTCAATCTTATAAAAGGAGGCGGAGGCGCTTTAACAAGAGAAAAGATTGTTGCATATCATTCAAAAAAGGAAATTATTGTAATCGACGAAACAAAGATTGTTAAAATACTGGGAGTCAATTTTCCATTGCCTGTAGAAGTACTGAAATACGGCTGGGTTTCGACAAAAAAAGCGCTTGAGGATTTTGGTTGTACTGCCGAATTAAGAAAAATAATGAATGAAGTATACATAACAGATAATGCCAATTACATTCTCGATTGTGATTTTGAAAGAATTGATGAACCAGAGCAACTCGAAAAGGACCTCAATAATATTCCTGGCGTTGTAGAAAACGGTTTGTTTGTTGGACTTGTCGATGAAGTAATAGTTGGAAGTAAACAGGGTATTATGACTCTTGGTAAATAGTATTTTTCAAGGAATTTAATTTTATGCTAAATATTTTTAAGAGGGTAAATATTATCTAAGGATTAGCCAGAGTATGAAAAAACGAAACAACCCAATACAAAAAGTTGTCGATCAGTTAGAAGAAACTAGAAAGAAAATAGAAGAAACTACGCAGAAAATAAACGCGCTAGAGTTTGATGTTCACTGGTACAGACGTGTATTTCATGCATTTGGGGCCTCGTTTTTACTCTATTATATGTTGCCAGATATTGATTGGATAAATCTGCTCAAATTCTGGATTCCAATTGTTATATTAATTCTTGTCTTTATATTGGAGTACCTAAGAATAAAAGGGAAGCTCAACAGCAATCATTTTTTTGGTTTGAGAATGTATGAGAAAAAAAGGGTTAGCAGTTATCTATTTTTTGGAGTTGCCATATTAATTTTACTATTGTTTTTCCCTCAGCAAATAGCGGTGCCATGTATACTATGTGCATGTATCGCTGATCCAGTTATGGGTGAAGTAAGACATAGATTCGGAGAAAAATACGTGTATATGATTGGTTTTTTGGTTTGCATGATTTTCTTTATGGTCACATGGTACAAAGCAGGTTTTTGGATTATGTTTCCAGTTTCTATAATTGGAGCAGTTGGTGCAGTAATTGGTGAAACAAAGAAATTCTGGTGGCTTGATGATGATTTTATGATTCAGATGGTGCCTGCTGTTTTGTTATATTTGATTATATGGGTTGGTACTCAATACATGTGGTTTGGTCTGCCTGAAAAAATAATTTATTCTGGAGTCATGCCCTGGTGAAAAATATGAAAGAAGAATATCTGAAAACAGACTACAGCGATCTGAAGGTAGTTAAAACAGAGATAATGCTCACTCCTTTGCTTATAGTTTTACCCATAGTTGTAGCTGTTTTTTTGATAAATGATTGGTTTAACAGTGGTTTTTTAAAAGGTAATTCAGTGTATAATGGTGAGTTACTGTTGGCGATTATTATTTTAGTCGGCAATATCATGTTTGATATTCCGTTTATCAGATCTCTTATTAAATATAAGAAAAAGTAGGATTATTTTATAAGCCTTGATGTTAAAAGGGTTGGTAGGATAAATATGGCTGCTATGAATGAAGACGATATCAGCAACGCAACGACTATGCTGAATTGATGAAGTACCGAGATGTTTACTGCAAAGGTTGCTAACAACGCGACCATGGTTGTCGTTGCAGCTCCAATAACTGACCAACCGCTAGTTTCTATGGTCGTTTTTACTGCGTCGACTTTAGATAATCCGTTTGCAATTTCTTCTTTTACTCTTTGTGTAGTCTGTATGCTATAATCTATTCCAGTTCCTATCATAATAGATGCGACGGTAATATTGATGACTGAGAGTGGTATGTTAAGCATCACTAACGCTCCAGGTTCCCACATAAGGACAAAGAGAACCGGCATTAGAGCTATAACTCCTATCAAAGACGAATTAAATCCCAAGATTAAACATGCCAGTACCAATAACAAAGCCGTAATCAAGGATTGCGCTTGTGAACCCATTAACTGATTATTTACATCAACAGTAACTACATCTTGACCAACTAACTGGGAAACACGTCCATTGTGAGGTATATCTGCACTTGATGCTATAGAGTTTATACTATTTACATATTTTTCCAACTCTTGGACACTTTTTCCAGCAGGAAATGTAACAACAATAATGGTTTTCGAAAAATCTTTGTCAACTAATCCATTTTCAGCAACTTTATCAAATATGATTTTTTCTATTCCTAGGTAACTAGATATTTTTTCCATAATTTGATTTCGTTCCAAAACATCATTTGCTTTTTTGATTTCATCAGCAATGGAGAGCACTGATGCACCGGCTTCTCTCATTTTAACTTCCATATTATAGATGGCTTCGATCACTTCAGGATATGTAAGTCCCTGGCTGTCCGTTTCGATGAGCAACGCGTTAAAGTTGGTACCACCACCAAAATTTTCAGAATATTTCAGTAGCGTTTCTACCTCAGGAATGCCAGATGGCGCCATCTCAAGAAAGTTAACATCAGTTTTAATCTGAGGAATCATAATCAATGATAATATCGCAAAAAAGCATGCCACTACAAACAGTCTTTTCCTATTTCCAACGACAAAACTTGCGAATCGTTTCCACTGGTGATTTGTCTCATGCTTTTCAAACTTTAAAATTAGACACAAACATGGAACAATGATTGTCGCAGAGAGAAATGCAAAAGAAATACCAATGGCACATGCAAAACCAAAGGTGACCATAGGTGGCATACTAGATGTCATTAATGAACCGAAACCAATTATCGTAGTAAACGCACACATGAATACAGCCTTTCCAGTGAGCCCCAAGGTTCTTTCCACCCTTGTTACTTTATCTTCGACATCACACTCTTCAGCATATCTATTTGCGTAGTAAATGGAGTAATCAATACCAAGCCCCAAGAGCAGAGCAGCAACAGCAATAGTAAGAATACTTAATTGTGGTTGCACGATGCCAAGGATTCCAAATGTTAAAATTAGTGCATATGTAAGTGGTAGAAAACCTATTATGAAACCCTTAAGAGTTCTATGGAAGAAGAAAAGATTAATCGCTACTAAAAATGCTGCTAACGGAAACACAATTTTCAATGATTCGAAAGATTTTGCTTGCATTGCTTTTTGCATTGCAATGGTACCGGTTATCGCCATTTCTGAATAGTCGGTTCCCCTGTGATCTATGGCATCTTTTGTTCGAGCAAGTACCTCGTCAAAATCTGCGCCATCTTTCAATTGAATGATGATTACAGCAACTTTATAGGTATTTGTATAAAGAATACCTTCGGTCTCTTGAATAGTAATTCTTGCCAAGTATTTTGAGATGAGGCCTGTATCTTCAGGAATTTCATTTTTGCCAGTTCCTCCAAGCCCTCCAATAACATATGCTTTTGAGTTTTCAGCTTTTATAAGCGATGCTAGGCTCTGAACGGAATAGATATCATCTTGTTCTCCTCGATCATTTTCGTACGTATTTATTTTAGAACTAACACGATCCATCTCTTTGAGAACGACTGGATCACGAATATCATCTGCTTCAACATAAATAATAATCGAAGATTTGACATCAAATTCCTGATATATTCTCTTCCACAACTGGAGAGATGGGTCATCTTTTGGCAAAAATCCGGAAAGATCAGATTGCATATAGACGTTTTTAATATTCAGACCGATGACTATGGTAATGATGGTGAAAACTAGGAGGACCGTTTTTGGCCGATTTACCAACAGTTTTGCCAGTGGTCTTACGTTCATATCTCATCTGCCTTTTCATCACAAATTGTTATTCTTACTGGTCTCGTATCACCGCCTTGACCTGAAGGAAGGGCAAGGCTTGCGAGTTTGTTGAGTCTATACTCTATTTCACTTGCATATTTTTTCAAAAGTTTTACAGGAGAAATCGGATAGTACATATAGGGGTTTTTCCCTATGGTGCCGTTTTTAATTTTTTTTCTATAAATCAATCCTTGATCGTGCATCTCAGATAGTGTTTCTCGAACGGTGCTTGGATGAAGACTCGTTCCCCTTATGATTTGTTCACTTCTAGCCCCATTTTTTCTTAATAGGTACAAATAAATGCGAGACCTAGCTCTGGATTCCAGTATTTCGTTTATTGTCTTTTCTAAACTTTTGTTTTTTCGAGTTGTAGCTTTCTGCATTATTTTTACACCAATTTTATTTATTTGTATCAATAAATATGTTGTTTTGTGGGTTTAAATAGTTTTCTATTTTGTCGGGCATAAAACGACAAAACATTTTATCGGATTTGAGGCGATAAAATTAAGGAGAAAACGGCTATTTTTGTTAAGTTTTTATTCAAATTTATGAATTTATTTTGTTGAAAAAAGGACAAATGTTAAAAAGTGGCTTGAAATAATTTTAATAAGATGGCATTTATAATATATTCGACGATAGATTAAAATATTACCTTTTCATATATAATTCATACTTTCTATAAATAGAATGAATAAAAAGGACGCAAAAGATAAATTAGAATTAGGGGGCAAAAAGAAATGAAAAGAAAAACTGGAATAAGTTTGATGATAGTATTGCTGATGATAGTATCTACCTTTTCAGTAGTGACTGCAAGCTCATCTGAACCAGGCATAGTAGCATTCGAAAAAACAATTTGGGATAAAGAAACCCAAGGATGGGTTGATAGTTTGCATGGTGTTATAATTGGTGATACTGTAAGTTTTAAACTTACCATAACCTATACAGAGGCAGGCTATTATAATGGGGTTAAACTCAGTCTCAAAAAGATAAACATTTTTGACAATTTACCATATGGATTAGAATATGTTAACGGTAGTTCAACAGTAGATGGCGCTTCGATAATCCCTGAGATAAATGGCAACACATTGCATTGGAATCTGACAGATACAATTTACAATCTAGATGAAGGTGAGAACCATAGTATCGAGTTTAATGCGCTAGTTGTCTACAGTAGTAATATAAACTATATTATACCTGAGACAAAAATTAAGAACCATGCACATGCGACTGCATGGGAATGCGGGCAATACTATTACCATGATGAGTGTGATATCGCACGTTTGTATATAAAAAACAACATTGAAGTCAAGAAAGAAGTATGGAATGGAAATGAATGGGTTAATAGTGTTGATAGCGTTATTTTAGGTCAGACATTAACCTTCAAAATCACCATCACATACTATGGACCATACGTACTAGATAGCATGACTGTAACAGACGATCTTCCATATTGTCTTAAATATGCAAATAAAACAGTAATAACTGGAGCAGAAAATGTTATTCCAACAGTTGGAGAAGGATGGATTACATGGTATTGGGCAAAAGATTTGAATCTAGGAAATGGTAAAACAGTTACAATAACCTTTGATACGACCGTTGTCGAATATTGTGGAAATGAGGAGGTTAATTCTGTTGATGTATGGGCTGAAGCGTTTTGCCATCCGCCAGCTTATGAAGGGCATGCTGAAATATGTGTTAATTGTGTCCCCCACGATCCAATCTTCGAAAAGACAGTCTGGAATGGAAAAATATGGGACGAAACAGCAAATGTATATGTCAATGACACTGTAAGATTCAAAATAGAGCTAACGTACTATGGAACCAGTAATCTAACTGACATAAGGATTGTTGATAAACTACCTTGCGTTCTAATATATGCAAACAATGAAAAAGTTAAGATTGTGCATTCTACCGATCACGCCATAGAATATTTAGAGGTAAATGGCACTGTATCAGCGAATAAAAAGACAATATGGTGGAATCTGACAAAAGAATTAGATGATCACGACACTCTTTCGATAGAATTCAATGCCTTTGTTACTGGAACAACTGGCGACTGTGCTATTTACAATACAGCTATCTATACTGCTCATAACAATGAAAAACAATATAGTGGTAGCGACACCGCACAAATAATTTCCACACATAAACCACCAGTCCCGCCAGTAAAACTTTCCATCTCCATTAAGAGATTTAGTCTCGGCCGTGTGCAAGCAAGCATCAAAAACACTGGAGAAATAGATGCATCCAACATAAAATGGAGTATCGCCGTAACAGGTGGAGTACGTAAGAAAATAAATGCAAATGCAGATGGCACCATCGGAGAATTAGCCATTGGTGGAACTAATTCGATATCCACAGGAAAAAGATCCATAAAACACGGATTTGGAAGAATTACAATAACAGTAAATGCAAATGCTGGTGGAGAATCTTTCGAATTGACTGCAAAAGGATTTGTCGTTGGAAGAGTAGTTATAGTAAGATAGAAAGCTAGCAATACTACTGTAAAAACAACACCATCTCTTCTTTTTTTATTTTTTTCTTAATTATTTAGAAACAAAAAGTTTATGTTCTCGTAACCTGCTTGTGTTTTAAGTGAAATAATAATGGATGACGAAACAAGAATAAAAAAAGACATTGTGATGTTTGAGAACAACGTCAAAGAAATAAGTGACAAGCTTAAAACAAAGAATGAAAAAGTTATAGAACTTGCTACTCAATATTACGAAGATTCAAAGTATTACCTTAAGAAAAAAGATTATTTCACTGCATTCGGTTGCATAAACTATGCACATGGCCTATTAGATGCTATTATAAAGTTTTAAAACATATTTTTGAAAACTTTAGAGGGAGTTGTAAAATATGAAAATCAATGGAGATATGAGTAAATTCTACCACTATGCATTTCCTATGCAAGCAGTATTAGTAACATGTAATGATGAAAAAGGAAAAACCAATGTCATCACATTGGCATGGCACACGACCATTTCAAGAAATCCACCACTATATGGAATATCCGTATCGCCCAAGAGATATTCACATGAACTGATAGAAAAAACAAAAGAATTTGTTGTAAACTTTGCTCCTTACTCATTGGCAGATAAGGTAAATTTCTGCGGTACTCATTCTGGAAGAAAAATAAACAAAGTAGAACAAACAAAATTAACATTAATGCCCGCTCAAAAAGTAAAAGTTCCTCTGATAAAAGAATGCTATGCCCATCTTGAGTGCAAACTTGCCAAAACTCTATCAATTGGAGATCATACTTTGTTTGTTGGGGAAGTCGTCAATATATTAGTTGACGAAAACGCATTCATAAATGATTTACTAGATAACAAGAAAATCCAACCTACATATTATATTGGAGACAACGAGTACACAGCCATCGATAAAAAAGAGAAAAAAAGCTTCTAGCCAAATATTATTTTTATTTCTTCATCAGACTTTACATTTAGTTTTTCAGCTACATTCCCTTTATTTATGCCGATCTCAAGATAGTTGCTACTACCTATTGTTGCAAGAATTTGCCCTTTTTTAACAAAACCATAGGATTTTACAAAAATTACTTCTTTTTGTTTATCCCCTATAAATACCATGATTTTTTTACCGTAACCTAAAACTTCCCCTAGTCTTATGCCATCAATATTTGTTATAATGTTTCCAAAACGGTCAATATAGATAACCTTTCCAGTTGCGGTTTTATCACTTATTTTGCCCCTTCCAAAATCCATATCGACAAAGTCGCTAGTTTTATGACCTATTTTTTCAAACGGCACGCCCTTAATTATATGTGCGGCTACAGGAGCAAAAATATCTCTTCCATGAAAAGTATTTGAAACAGGATTAAGCATATATTTGGTATTAGTAATCTCATATACAGTGAAATCCCCCAAAAAATGTGCAGCTGGCATTAGAAGACCATTATCGGGGCCTACCAGCACATGGCTCTTGGTAGTAACTATTATTCCTTTTCCATCGGTACCTACACCCGGGTCCACAACAGCCACATGAACCGTTCCAACAGGAAAGTGTGATACGGTTGTTTGAAGAACAAACGCCCCTTCACGAATGTCATGGGGTTTTATATCGTGGGTTATATCAACAATTCTGGCATCTGTTATGGATGAGACTACTCCCTTCATCTGAGCGACGTATCCGCTTTTCATGCCAAAGTCAGTGAGAAACGTTATTATTTTCATATTTACCTTAAATCCTCAAAATCAAAATGCGTCATCTGATTATTTAATATAACGAACGAACTTTTGGTAGTTTTTGGCATTTTCTCGCAAAAGTATTTATGTGAGAAGCTTTTAATATATATAGAATGGCGATTTTATATGGGGCACGATAAAAAAGACATGGAAATTTTAGCTGAAATTTGGGACAAAGATGAAGATTCCATGGTTTGTCCCAAGTGTGGAGGAAAATTAATATTGGTACAAGTTGAACCAATGCAGGATGCGGAAAATGCATATGTTCCATATGAAACAGTTATCGAATGCTGTAATTGTTCATTTAATATGAAAGCAGAATCGTTCACAATTCTTGGAAGTATAAGGAATTTTGATTTGGAACATGCAGAAATCGGTAGTTGGTCTCCAAGTGGAAGCAGAGTTCTATCAACATACGAACACTCATTGGACTATGAGTTGTTAAAGAAACTGAAAGAATCTGGCGATCTTGTGGAGTTTCTGGTTGTAGATAAACAAGTAGTACAAGTAATTGGATAAACTACACTTAAAAAACTATTAAGAATACATCATGCCGTCGTAATCTTTTGGCTCTTGTTTTTTTACTTTAGAATGATTTTTTGCAAATTTCCGTTGCTGTTTCCCAATAAAACTAAAATCGCGTCTTAAAAGCCGTACGTATATTTTATCTGGAAGCGGTTCTAATCTTACAACGCCTTTGGTTTGAAATTTTTTTAATGTTCTCATGACTGTGTTCTTTGACAAGTGTAATTTTTTTCCGATATCAGAAACAGTTATAGGATATATTTTCTGCAAAAGTTTGATGATTCTTTCTTCAAGTGTTCCTGTAATTATTTCAATCATGGTTTAACCAATTAAAAGAAGGAATCTATATGCATTCGTATGCACGTAATCCCGTTCCATCACTTTTAAAGAGTTTTTTGACATCGTTTTGCATTTCAGGCGGATATCCATCTGGAAATTCGATGCAGCCTTTGCAAATTTCAGATCCTATGGCCTTCTTTAATCCTTTAATGCTGATATAGCCGAGAGAATCTGCCCCTATTTCCTTTGTAATTTCATCTATTGTCTTGATATTTCCCTTACTATCTCTTGCAATGAACTCTTTCCTGTTCCGCATATCAATACCGAGATAGCACGGTGCAATAAGAGGCGGACAGCCTATCCTCACATGAACTTCGGTCGCACCGGCGTTTTTCATTCCACTGACGATTTTTCTTATATTTGTGCCACGTACTATAGAATCGTCAACCAAAACAACACGTTTTCCTTCAAGAACGGAACGGATAAAAGACAATCCTTCTTCAACGACCTTATCTCTGTTCTCCTGTGTCTGTTGGATAAAGGATCGCTCATCCTTATCCTTCATTATTCCGTCATCAATCGGTATGCCAGATTCACGGGAATAGCCCAGAGCATACCTCCGTCCAGATTCTGGAACAGGAATAACAATGTCTGCATCAGCAGGTTGTTCTTTTGCAAGTAAATGACCGATTCCATCACGGACTTTATGGATTGATTGACCATTAATTCGTGAATCAGGTTTGGCAAAATAAACAAATTCGAACATGCAAGGCATTTCTTGTTTTTTTATGAGCTGTTTTTCATAGATATTACCGTTTTTATCGATGATAACTACTGTGCCACTAGGAATATCCTTTACGTATTCAAAATTTATTTTTTTAAAAACTCGGGTTTCTGAGGTGAGGCAGTACATACCGTTAGATTTTCCTAGTACCAGCGGTCGAATTTTTCTAGGATCAGTCATAGCAAAGAGAAATGGCTCTTCGCCAGAATCTGCTACAAATAGTGCTGAGTAGCTTCCTTTCATCTGACGCATTACATTACCACACGCCTGAAAGATTAACTCAACACTCAATTCTTTTTTGTGTAGTTCGTCTGCCATGAGTAATAACAACCACTGGATATCGCATTCTGTTCGTGAAATCCTTTTTGTTTTTTTTGCAAGTTCAGAACAGTTGTATATATTACCGTTATGCACCGCTGCCAAGAAAGGATTTACCAGATATTCTGGTTGTGCATTTTTCTTCAAGGACTCGAGATCGTCCATCCCTGCAGTCGAATATCGCGTGTGGCCAATGCCGACGTTTCCTGGTTTGTTAATTTTTTTATCTTCATTAAATACATCTCTTACTAGGCCGGCATCCTTGGTCACATGTATATTTCCATCATAGGTTAGCATTCCAGCAGATGATTGACCTCGATGCTGAATAGAAAACAAACTATGGTAAATTAGACGAGAAACAGGTTTTCCCCCAATAATGCCTACAATACCACACATTGCAGATAGGGGAATGAATAATGCATTATTTATAGATTTTTTAATAAGAAATTACATCAGGAATTTTCCGTTTTTGTAAATCAGTTCGCCATCTGCATATACTTCACCGTTTTTACGAAGATCACACATCATGTCCCAATGAAGGCTTGATTTATTTTTACTTCCCGTCTCAGGATATCCACTACCTACAGCGATATGTATAGTTCCACCAATCTTTTCATCAAACAGCGTATTCATAGTATATTTTTTAATACCATAATTAGTACCAAAAGAAAATTCACCGATTCCACGGGCCCCCTTGTCCATATCAAGCATTGATTGAAGGAATTTTTCACCTTTACTTGCCTTTGCCTTTACGACTTTGCCTTTCTTGAACCAAAATTGTATGTCTTCTATGATTCTCCCGCCGTGGGATGCAGGAAACGAATAGCTGATAAATCCCTCTGCAGATGTTTCAATAGGTCCAGTAAATACCTCACCATCTGGAAAATTTTCCTTACCATAGCAGTTAATCCATTTTCTACCCTCGACTGAAATCTTTAAATCTGTGCCTTTGGCAATAACATGTAGTTTTTTCTTTGATTGCAGCAATTTTTTAATTTTTTCTTGCTCTTTGAAAACATTTTTCCAGTGGGCAATAGGATCTTTCTTGTCAACATTGGCAGCCTTGAATATAAAATTCTCATATTCCTCCAGGGACATCTCAGCATCTTGTGCGGACGCATTAGTTGGATACTGTGTGACACACCACCTTAGCTCTTTTTTTGCGGCTCGTTGCAAAAATATATCGTGAATTTCTTGATTGGCAGCACTACTGATCGCCTGCTTCTTTGGATCAACATTCGTCATACTTCGCGTATTCTCTGGGGAAATTATTGAAAGTCTTGCATCAATTTTCTCAATCTCAAATTTAGCAATAGGCGAGACGTACTTTAGCTGCTCATTAGATGCATATTTGTAAAATGTCTCACCAATTCCATCCATGCCAATTCTTACATATGGATTTGCCCCACGCCCCAGAGCCTGTCGGTATACCTCTTTTATCAATGGTGCCGTAAGATGACTACCACCTATTACAAACAGGTCTTTTTTTCTGATGCCTAGGGAGTGGTTCACCAAAATATAAGCAAGTTTCTCTAATCGTTTATCGATCATAATACATCTCCAGAAAAGGAATGCCTAGAATGATGAAATAGTTTTCCTGGCGGATTTTAGATGTTCTCCCAGTCTTTTAGTACAGATTCCCATTTGTAGTATTGCACTTCTTCAATATCATCGATTTTTCTGATGATCTTTTCATAGCCTTTAACCAGCGTACGGGTAGAAACTTTCACAATAAAATCATACGTACCGGCAGTTGCCGTGACATGCGTAACACCAGAAATGTTCCATAATTTTTTCATTACATCTTTGCGAGGATACCCTGGCTTGATTGTGATAAAAATATATGCTTTCACAACCGTCAGTGCAAAGGAAATAATTCCGAGAACAATCAGAGTCATACCGATCAATTTAATTATCAACATGACTGGATCTGTTGAAAACGACGGGATGCCGAAATACAAGGTGACAATAATAGAGAAGGGTATTGCAAAGATAATGGTTGATGCACGAATTGCATTGTTGATACTTGCCTTGCCAAGGCCAAGAGCTCGAATGTAAAAAACATAGGCGAAAAACGTGACGGACATAGTTAGGCCAACCCATGGGAAGTATTTGATGGATAAACTAACTCCAGTAATGAGATGATTGTATCCCATTATTGAGTCATAGGCAAATAGTATTATTCCTGTGAACAAACAAGAGAATGCAACATTCCAGAATCGAATATTGATTGAATCATTTGGTTTATGATTAATTTTCATCATTTTTAATTTTCTCTGGTATATCGAAAAGAAGGCCCAGGTCGGGTTTATCAAAAGAAAAACAAGAGCCAAAGGCATCAGTTTAATATCCCCACTCAGACTAATTGAAGCAAGAATGGCACCAAATGTGACAATGATTGAAGATTGTATTTCTGCGAGTGTCGGGACATCCTTCTCCGTGATTGATTCTATTAGTAAGAGATACACGATGACGACCTGTGAAAACGAAAGGAGTACCGAAGGTTCCAATACCATTGAAATTAGGGCACAATATGCAATTGTGTTCACTGCATTCATTACTCCTGCAACCACGTGATATTTGAGTTCACTTTTCTGAATCAGCCTCAACCGTTTAAAAGAAGGATCTATTATCTTTGATCCAAGACTTTTACCCTTTGATTGTATAGAAAGAATAATCGAAATAAGGAGTGTGACAACGGCACCTACTAAAAAAAGGGAAAAAGCAAAAGCCCATGAGTCTTTTATGTAATTTGCACTAATGATACTGTCGATAGAGGTAGTTAGCGCAGCAATAAGTGCGGAGGTAAACGCTAAAGCGTAGAATAGGTATTTTTTCCTAATTATCATAGAGCGAGCTCTTTCTCTATTACTTGGGTTGTTGTCTTTTTCACGCCTTCAATCATCTGGATTTTATCTGTTGCTTCTAAAAGTTCTTCCAGACTTTTGACTTGCACTCTAACAACAATATCGTACTCACCAGCAACAACTGATATTTTTGCCACGTTTTCTATTTTTCTCATTTCTTTTATGGCTTTATCGACGTTTCCCGGATGCATTGTTATTAATATGTACGCACTTATCATGCTTTCATCCTATCCTCACGGCGAATAATAATTCCTATTATAAAGTTATCTATAAGGGTTAATATCTAATCATGGTTTAAATTATTATAGTATCAGATTGATTGGGGGCAAGTATGACACAGATTTCTGAGGCGAAAAGAGGAAAAATTACCAAGCAAATAAAAGAAGTCTCTAAAACAGAACATGTCGATGTTGAAATTATACGACGACGCGTTGCTTCAGGAAAAATTGCCATCCCCTACAATCCCATTCATTCGCCACATTCGCTAGGTATCGGGAAGGGATTAAGGATTAAGGTCAATGCCAACATTGGAACTTCTGGAGAACATTGCAATCTAAAGGAAGAAATCGAGAAGGCAAAGGTAGCCGTAGAGGCAGGTGCACATGCACTCATGGATTTGTCTACAGGCGGGGACCTAGACAAAATCCGTAAGAGCCTTCTTAAAACGGTTAGTATACCTTTTGGGACGGTGCCCATTTATCAAGCAGGGATTGAAACAATAAAGAAACACGGTGCCATTGTTGATATGACTCAAGATGATATGTTTAACTCTTTTGAACACCAAGCAAAACAAGGAGTTGATTTTGCCGTTGTTCATGTAGGTGTAACAAAAGAAAGCGTAGAAAGACTTCGCAAACAGAAACGGCTCATCCCCATGGTTTCACGAGGCGGTGCTTTTCATATGGCATGGATATTACATAATGAACAAGAGAATCCTCTGTACAAAAACTTTGATTATCTCTTAGAAATTGCAAAAAAATATGATATTACTCTTTCACTTGGAGATGGAATGAGGTCTGGAGCTTTGCATGATTCGAATGACCGAGCTAAATTCCAGGAGTTGCTCATTATTGGAGAACTCGTTGAAAAAGCTCGAGAATATGGTGTTCAGACCATAGTGGAAGGACCCGGCCACATGCCTTTGAATGATATACCAGCAAATATCCAAGTGATGAAAACTGTAACAAAAGAGGCACCATATTTTGTGCTTGGTCCTTTAGTTACTGACATCGCACCAGGTTACGATCATTTTGTCGGTGGAATGGGAGGAGCCATTGCCGGCTTTGCTGGTGCTGATTTTCTCTGCTACGTAACTCCAGCAGAACATCTTTCACTTCCTGACAAAAACGATGTGAGAGAGGGGGTTATTGCAACAAGAATTGCAGCACACGCTGCAGATCTGGCGCGTGGAATTGATAGGGATGTTGATCTTAACTTTAGTAAGGCACGTGAAAATCTTGATTGGAAAAAAATGTTTGATCTCTGTATAGATCCTAAAAAAGCAAAGGAATATAGAGAAAAAAGATTACCAATGGAACATACTAAGGCGTGCTCGATGTGCGGAGAACTCTGCGCCATCGAGATTGTTAAAAAATATCTTAATAAATAATAAGTATTTAATTAATGTTTAGTTATTTTATTTGAATACACTCCTTATTTTATAGTGGAAAATAAGGAAAGATTTAAATTATAAGATATGTATTCCCTATCTGGAGGTAGAATTATGTCATACAAACACGAAGGATGGACCTTATATACAAGAGATGTAAAGCTTAAAGGCGGAAGAAATCAAACAATCTATTTCTTCAGCAAAAGATCACCAAAAAGCGGAACACCCTGCGACTTACCAAATGGGTATGTTGTTGGTGTTAATAAAAGAACCAGTCTTCCATATTTGAAGAAGAAGTAAATTTACTTCTTTCTTTATTTTTTTTATTTTTCATTCTATTGTTAGAACTTTTTTTCGCATGAAAAATATATTCAAAATTTTCTTTTTGTTATGCAAAAATATAAGTAGTTAACACCTGTTAAATGTTATTGGGGGTCAATAAGATGAGAAGAATGATGACATCTCTTTTAATGGCAATTTTGGTAGTTTTGGCAACATTTGCCATAACTGCAGACGCCACAAATATGAAAAGCCAGCAAGTTAAAAATAGTATAAATGTACAGAAAAATGTAATAAATGGCTACAAACAGCAATCATTATTTAATGCAGAAATAACTTTTTACATATACGATGGCTATGGGTGCGGATGTACGCCCATTCGTAACGCATCAATAACCGCATGGGGTTTGGATGTAGACGACAATACTTCGGGTACCACTGACGATCATGGAAAATGCATTCTACAGATGCAAATTAATTACAATTATCGGGTAACAATAGAAGCAGATGGATACCAGACAGTTTCATTTGATTTCCTAGTAATCGACGACCAGACATTTGTATTTCGTTTAAATAAAGAGGGCGGAGGAAGTTTAAATCTAAATATATTGTCGCAGAGCGTTTACTGTGATTTTTCTCTCCAATCATTTCTAATCAAATATTCAACAAGTCCGGGAGTAATCACAGGTTTGTTATCAACAATGGGATAACCAAAAGGCAGTATTGTGGAATGCACTGCATCGTGAACAATTTCGATTTCGTATGTTATTTCGATGTCACTGAGTTTCATGCCGAGCGAAATTGCTTTTGCCACGAACACGGCACCATCAATGGTAAGCTGAATCTTGCCGATATGTCTTGTTCCAAAACCGGATTTATCACTGAGTAGTTTCTTTGTACGGCCCTGAGGTTTTTCATAACCAAGTATTCCGCCAACGATAATTGCATCGAGGTGTACAAAGTCTTTGGTGGTAAGCGGTTTTTTTGACTGCGGATCAAGTACTATGCAGTTTTTATCACGAAAAACTTCTTTTGCTTTCTTTTTTTCAACCATGCCAAGTGACCTGAGCACCTTTGCAGTTTTTCCGTCGCCGGCATTTGTAAATAAAATCTTGTCATCCCAAAGCTTTGCTGCATGTTTGTATTCAAGCATTAGCCATTCAGACAACTCAGGTTCGCAGTGCTCGATAACAAGGACGGGGTGTTTTTTCATATCGCTTCGGTTCAGTGTATCGTACAATGGAGTAATTAATTGTTACGAGATGTCTTCCAAAAATTTCAATTAAGCTTTTGATAGTATTGCAAACTTTTCTGAACTCCTTTCCCGATCCAACAATAAAGACATAGCTTTTCTTTAGGCAACCCAATCGCTTTTACCATATCATCCAGCAACTGATATTTTAGCGAGGTTGCTCCCAGGTCTTTTGCTATCCAATCTACCATCTTCTTATATTTTTCAGACTTTGGATTCAAATATTCGGATACGTCCTCGATATCTTTTCCCTCAAGCGCTCTGATTGCCTTCCGAGCGGCTAACTCATGGATACTTCTTGTTGATAAATTAAAAACACATGGGAACATTAATGGAGGACATGCAGGTCGTACATGAACTTCTTTGGCACCTGCCTGCATTAACTTTGCAATCGTATAATTCTTCAGCTGTGTTCCTCGCACAATAGAATCTTCACATAATACAACTCTATTACCCTTCGCAATCGCATCATTTGCAATCAACTTCATTAGAGCAATACGATCCCTCAATTCCTGTGTAAGAGGCGTATAACTTCTTCCATAACCTGGCGTATACTTAATTAACACCCTTCTATACGGTATCTCTGATTCCATCGCATATCCAACCGCATGAGCAACCCCGGAATCAGGAACCCCGGAGACCAAATCCGCTTTCACGTTATCTCGCTTCGCTAAAAAACTTCCGCAATTCTCTCGCACTTTCTCAACATTGATTCCCTCATAGGATGACGCGGGAAAGCCAGTATAAATCCACAAAAACGCACAAATCTTACTTGATTGTCGTCCCTTCTTTTTTTCTTCGATACCTTTCTTACTGATAAACACAATTTCTCCAGGTAAAATATATTTCTTAACACTAAAACCTAGGTTTGGGAATGCACAGGTTTCACTCGCGACCGCGACCTCTCCTTCTTTCTGCCCAATGGCCAATGGGGTGACGCCATTGCGATCCCTGGCACAATAAATACCTTTTTTTGTCAAGAGCAACAACGATATCGACCCTACGATTTTGTCATACATTCTTTCGATGCCATTAACAATGCTTTCTCCTTGATTTATCAAATGAGCAACAAGTTCGGTTGTATTTATATCGCCGCGATCTATTTCGCTGAAAGAGGTGCCTTTTCGGATTAGTTCACTCGCCAAGGCATCTTTGTTAACAACTAGACCGGCACAACATATTGCAAATGCGCCGAATCTACTTTCAAAATTTAATGGCTGAGGATCTTTATCAGAAATCACTCCGATGCCTATGTGACTTTTGATTTTATCAGAACCTTCATAAAACTTGGATTTAAACTGTGAATTTTTAATGTCATGGATCTTTTTTACAGGTTTCCCATTTTTATCGATAAATGCGATACCACCGTACTCAGTCCCCAAATGAGTATGGTAATCGGTTCCATAATATAGGCTTGATATGCAATTGTTATTGCTCACTATACCGAATAATCCACTCATAAGCTCCCCAGCAAAAGTAGTAGCGCCGAATAATATTTAAGGATTTTTAATTATTTTGAAGTACACATCAGTTGTTTTACCAAAAGAATTATATCTAAAAATAGAATGTATAGGGTACATCTTGGGCGGGTAACAAAGGGGCTATGTGGCGGACTGCAGATCCGCATACGTGGGTTCAAATCCCACTCCGCCCTCTATAACTTGGGGGAATTTTCATGATGAAAAAGGATAGATATCCTAAAGCCTCGCTCTTTATTTTTATTTTATTTTTTATATTTTTATTATTAAATCAAATAATCTTAGCAGGAGCATCATCAAGTATTGTTATAAATGAAGTCATGTATGATCCAACTCAAGATGACAACTACAACGAATGGATAGAATTGTACAACCCTACAAATCAATCAATAAATGTTTCTGGCTGGAGCATAACAGATAATTCTGCAGAAGACTTTTTAGAAGGAGATTTAGACAATGGAAATGGCACAACAATCATACCTCCAAATGGATATGCAATAATAGCTGATCATGGGACAAAAGTCTATGAAAACTTCTCTGTTTCTGACAATGCAATACGTATATACGTTGATGATTCCGGCATAGGAAATGGTTTAGGAAATGACCAAGACAAATTAATATTGAAAAATAGCACAGGTAATGAAATAGACTCTTTAGAATGGGGATACGATTATCCGGATGTAATTGGTTCGCCTGCAGATTTAGTAGATGAAGGACATACTTTAGCTCGGCACCAGGACATAGATACTAACAATTCCAGCAATGATTTTTATGACTGTGCAATTCCCACGCCAGGTTGGGAGAACGAATTCGCATCAGATTCAAATTTAAATATAGAATTATGTCCTTTTTACATACCAAAAATACAAGATGATTTTGAGTATAGTATTCCTTTTGCAATAAAGATAAATGCAAGCAATTACAATCCTAACGAAACCTATCAATTAAAAGCGTATGTCGTTGGAAATGAATCCAACACATGGCCTGCAACGCAGACGTGGAATGGAACAAACTGGCAGTATTCATATTATTACACGTTTGACATAACTACTGATGAGCATGAAAACTGGTCCGATTGGATTTATCTTAGATTCAATAAAGATTATCTTGAATATAAAAACAACATTGAGCGAAATGGCACAGCATATTTGAAGGTTAAAATAAAAACAAACGACTCCTCAGATGAAGTTTCTAAGAAGATAAATCTTCTTGACATGGATGAATCTACGTCAAATGGCACGATGGGAGGATTCGTTGTTGGGAGAGCGATAAAAAATAGTACATTCCTAGAAAACAAAATCATAATTGTTGAAAACTTAACGGGCACAATCACAGGCATTTATGTTACAGAAAATAATGGAATAGAAGAAGAACTCGTTTCTAAACCAGGGTACTATAAGTTGGCATCTCCCGTTGGTTCAGAAAACACCATTAAATTTTATGAGAAGAATGGTAGCTTAGCACATACAATACAAAATGTGACTATTGAACAAGGTGATTTTGGAGTTGACATTTCATCACAAAAAACTATCTATTTAGTAAGAAGAAACGAAACGCTTGACATTCCTCTAACTGTAAAAAATACTGGTGATTTCTTAGATGCCATAGATTTAGCTGCGATTGGTGTTACTCTAGGTTGGTCTGCAACTTTAGAAACAGAGAAATTAATTATGAATTCCGGAGAAACACATGATGTTAATTTACATATAATTCCTTGCCAACAGCATAATTGCATAAGTGCTTCGGTCACCATCTCTGCGGCCTCTGAAAAAGATGAAGGAAAATACGATGAGATAACATTGAAGATTGATATTCTTGCACCAGATTTAACAATTACAAAAATAAAATTTTATGATGAAAAGAACGTAGAAACTAACGATTCAATTCAGGGAGAAATAGTAAACATAAAGGCGTTCCTAAAAAATCTTGGAAATGAAAATGCAACTGATTTCGATGTAATGTTCTACTACGATTACAAAGATGCTAAGCATTTCATTGGTAGTGATCACTACGATTCCATTGGAAAATATCAGAAATATCCATCTGTTGAGTGGGATACTGTAGATGTACCACCAGGAAATCATACTATTTTTGTAGTCGTGGACGAGGATGGCAAAATCGACGAGTTGGACGAAACGAATAATGAATTAGCTGCCCAAATAAGATTACTCAACACATATCCATCTACCGAAGGTAAAAATATTCTGATTACGGAGATTTACTATTACACGCACTCAAGAATTAATAATGAATTTGTCGCAATATATAACTCTGGAGATTGCAAGTTGAATCTTTCTGGTTGGTATATCACAAATCAACCTCAGAAAAATAGAGAAAAACAAACAAAGATCGTATTCCCTGAGAATACAACCATACCATCTAAAACCAGTTTGTATATCACGCAAAACGCCAGTGCTTATCTGTGGGAAACAGGAAAAAAACCTGATTTTGAGTATGATGCTGACTCAAAAAATGATGTGCCACAGATGATTGCACCGAAACAGTTTACCCTTAGTAACAAGGGTTGCATGGTTGCTTTAAAAGATCGATACAATCATACTATAGATATAGTTGTTTATGGTGATTCAAATTGTAGCTTCAGTGAATGGAATGGATCATCAATTCCCAGTTCAAAAGTTGGAGTCGTTTTAAAAAGGAATTTTGAGCATGGTCTACCAGTTGATACCAATACTTCCAATGACTGGATTCATCCACGAAGATATGGCATCGGACAATCTGATTTTCCATTAGTAAACATAACTTTTAATGGAGAAGTAAAGACTTTTGTATCTCCGGATTGCAGCTATAAAGCAATAGTTGATGAGATCAGAAAAGCCAACAAATCTATTTATTTCAACATCTATGAATTCACAAACCCATTTCTATGCGATGAACTAATCGCGGCACTGAGACGAAATGTTTCAGTATGCATATTTGCAGAAGCTACACCGGTTGGTGGTATGGATGACCGAGAGAAGTTCATACTAAATAGAATTTCAAGTCATGGAGGCGACATTAGATTAATAGTCAATGACAATGAAAACGATGTTTATGCACGTTACACGTTTGATCACGCAAAATATCTAGTGATAGACAATAAAACTGTGATTGTAGAAAGCTGCAACTGGGCTAAAACAGGGGTACCGCCAGATCCAACATTTGGAAATAGAGAGTGGGGAATCATAGTAAAAAATAGCGATGTTGCAAAGCAATTCTTAGAAGTTTTCCTAGATGACTGGAATCCTCAAAGGTGCGATAGCTATAGTTTTAATGAAATGAATTTTTCAATTTCACCTGACCTATACACAGATGAATCTGTCTCCAAAGGTTCGTATGAACCACGATTTGAACAAAAAACATTTAACGGAAATTTTTCTGCAACGCCAGTTTTTTCTCCAGACACCAGCGAAAAAGCGATTTGTGATATGATAGAATCGGCTAACAAGAGTATCTATATTGAGCAGTTGTATATATATGAGAACTGGAGCAAAATATCGAGTCCTTTTGTTGAGCGCTTGGTCAATAAATCAAAGCAAGGCGTAGATGTTAAAGTAATATTGAATTATGATCCAAATTATAAGTCTACAAATGACAAATGCAATCAGACAAAACAATACCTTGAAAAATACGGAATAGAAGTTAAATTTGTATTTACAAATTGGTCGTATTTCACCAACGTACACAATAAAGGAATGATTGTTGACAACAAATCCGTTTTAATTTCGAGTATCAATTGGAATGAGGATTCAGTTACTCTTAATCGTGAAGCAGGAATTATAATAAATAATGAAGATGTGGCGCGTTATTATTCTAATGTTTTCTTCTATGATTGGAACCTTAGCTCCCCTCAATCACAAAGACAGGAAACAAAGTCATCAGTGAGCTATAAAAACACTATTTATATAGCGATCATATTTACCTTGACTTTTGCTCTTATAGCACGTGATTGGAGAAAAAGACAATGGACATAGTAATACTGCCTATACATTTGATCTCACTGGTAGCTATTTGCATAATGGTTGGGGCAATTGTAATTGCATATGTTAAAAAGTTAATGATTACCTATGCCTTAATCATTGCAAATCTGCTTGTCTTTGCTCTCACTTTTGTTTTCGAAAATGAAATCATTGGCGATTTAGGCTTCAGACCCATCTATCTTTCGGCACAATATTTTCCTAACGTCTATACCTTGTTTACCTCCATGTTTGTCCACAGCGGTTTTTTACATATTTTTGGTAATATGTTAGTATTTTTCTTTATGGGAATAGCCTTTGAACAACGGATAGGGGCAAAGAAATTCTTGGCCATTTATCTTATAACTGGAGTTTGTGGTGCCTTGACTCATTCTCTGATTAATCTTGGATCAACTACCTTGCTTATTGGCGCATCTGGCGCAATATTTGGCATTATGGGAGCATTTGCTTATTCATATCCACGAGATGAAATTGTTATGCCAGTTCCTATTGGCATAATGATTATAATGAAAATTAAAGTCATTTATGCTACGATTATTTTTGCAGCATTAGAGACAGTAGTTGTAATGTTTGATGTGCAGGACACCACTGCCCATTTCGCGCATCTCGGAGGCCTTGTTAGTGGAGCAATCTTAGCCGCATTACTTATTAAAAGCAGAGGAGAAAAGGGGCAATCTGGAGAAACAATATATTATGATGCACACACAAAACAAAAATCAAAAAAAATTAACTTCTCAAATCTAGAAAAATTAGCAGAAACACGGGAACAAAAAGAGATGCTAAAACGCATAGAAAGTGAGACAGTACCGCAAGTAAAAGATATCTGGCTTGAGCATTTTCTAGAAAAAGCAAAATGCCCTAAGTGCGGAAAAGCTTTGAATAGTTTTGAAGGAAAGATCTGGTGCGAAGGTTGTGACTTCAAAACTGATTATTAAATATTTTTATGTAAAAAAAGTAAGACCGACTAGTTTTCCAAAAAGTATGTAACTTGAGAGTATGTAACCCAGTATAGCACCGCCACCAAGGCATGGCAATCCTGCTTGTGGTTTACCTTTTATAACAAACGACATGAGTATTACAAAACCAACAAGTGTGCCAATCATGACTGACAATGCAACAAGAAGACCGTCTTTTTCTATGAAATGATAGGCAGCTGCAACAAGAATTCCCGGCATTACTACATCGCCAAGTCCCATAAAAAAGGCATCTCGTTCTTCACCATCTTTAAGTTTTTCTTTCAAACTCTTTGTCTCTTTTATTAAAGAATAATGTCTGATCTTTGGTACAACGAGCAAAACAGGCAGTTTAAGATCCATTACGGCATCTGCAAGATCTATCATATGTTTGGTTTTATAGACAGATATTGCATCGTAAATAGCCAGACCAATTAGCAGAATAATGACCAAAAAAATTCCTAATGAAATACCAAATATGGCAATGGCACTCGCACCCACCATAATACCACATATGTCAATAACATACCATTCAGGGTACTTGATTAATGCTATGAGTAGAATAACTGTTGATAATGCCGCTAGAATTAAAGAAAGCCACAACGATATGTCTGTGTCTGGAAGGAAAATATTAAACAAGGGTAAAAAAAATGCAAAAAATACAGTATACCCGATTGCCCCCAATAGGATAATTTGAATCGCTTTTTTCTTCCAGTATTTAACAATCAGCAATATTATTAATGTAACGCTAAGCAATATCAAAAAAATGTATGCCAAATTTAATGGGTCGTTAACATTTGGAAATGCTTGCATACCGGCAGTATAAAATGGTGTTACTAACAACAAAGATAAGCCCTGAATAATAACAAATAAACCGCCCATCAGCACAATAGGAAAAATATCGCTAAATTTTATTTTTTTATTCTCATCCATTGGTCCTCACGAATAGTTTTTGTCTATTTATAGAGTTTGATAAATGAAAACAAAGCTTTTTGTATAACCTTCCATTAAGATATTTTGAATCAACATGCCTCAGGGAAGATTGACATTTATTGGTCTTGGCCTCTATGATGAAAAAGATATTTCATTAAAAGGCTTGGAAGAAATCAAAAAATGCGATAAGGTTTATGCTGAGTTTTACACTGCGAAACTTACAGGAACAGATATAAAAAAAATTGGAAAAAAGATTGGAAAGGTTATAGAGGTGCTCTCTAGAAAAGAAACTGAAAAAGGAGACAAAATTCTAGCATCTGCAATGGAAAAAAACGTTGTGTTTTTGACATGCGGTGATCCAATGACCGCCACAACACACATAGATCTTAGACTCAGAGCTAAAGATAAAGGAATTGAGACGAAAATCATACATGGTAGTAGCATCGCCACTGCTGTTCCAGGGTTACTTGGCCTACAGAATTACAAGTTTGGCAGGACAACCACATTGGCGTTTCCTGAAAAGGAATATTTTCCAACGAGCCCTTATCAGATCATAAAGGCTAATAAATTAATGGGTTTGCATACCCTTGTCCTTCTTGACATCCAGGTTGAAAAAGAGCGATACATGACTGCCAACGAAGGTATTGAATTGCTACTTGAGATGGAGAAAAAACTAGGTGAAGATGTTTTTACTGAGGATAGTATGATTTGTGTTGTGGCCCGTGCAGGTTCATCTAACCCAACAGTGATGGCCAATACAATTGGCTTTCTAAAGGATAAAGACTTTGGTCCACCTCTTCACACACTAGTTATTCCTGGAAATCTACATTTTATGGAGGTTGAGGCTCTTGTTAAACTTGCGGGCTTGCCCGGGGAGTTGAAATTGGGTAAAAAATACAAAAACTATAATTACCAGTTATAATAATAGGGGACTTGGATGCACGAGAAGGACGAATTTATTGGCGTTATATACGGAGATGTCGGTTCGACAGAATTTAATTTTGCGGTTAATGGTAAGGATGTAAAGAAATTTGACTATGTTGCAGCTCCCCATAAAGAGGGGTATATCCTAGCTCAAGTAATGGATATCAAAGGATATTCTGATCTTAAATTTGAAGATGCAACATCTCTAAATACATCTCTGAGAAGCAGCCAGGAAATTCCCTATATCAAGAGCGATGTTTCTGCCTATGCTGGCGTGATTGGATATCGAGATAAACAAGGCACTCTTCTGGTTCCTCGTACTCCTTTTGAAGCAGGTAGCAAGATCATACGTGCCGATGAAGGACTTATTCGGCATGTAGTAGGGCTACATGCTGATAAAGAAAGTGGCGCGTATATTGGTTTGTTAAAAGGGCATAATCTACCTATTTATTTAAACATCGATGCGCTAGTTCAGAAACATGTTTGTGTACTTGCAAAGACTGGCGGTGGGAAAAGCTACGCCTGTGGTGTGCTTGTTGAAGAACTGCTGAAGAAAAAAATTCCGATGGTAATAATTGATACACATGGTGAATACACATCGCTGACGACCCCAAATAAAGAGAAGAAAGAACTTAAAAACATGGAAAAGTTCCATGTGCATCCACACGAGTATTCCAGTCAAATTATTGAATATTCTCCACTAAAAAATACAGGAAAAGAAACTACCAAACACCTCACGTTAAACGGAATGAATCTAGAGGCACGAGAAATTATTGACCTACTATCAGCAAAACTCTCTGGTCCGCAAATAGGAGTACTTTATCAGGCAGTTAAAGAGGTAAAAGAGTACAAACAAGTCTATAATCTCAGAGATATAATAGAAGCGGTGGGCCGAAGTAAAAGCAACGCAAGATGGAATGTTACCGCCTCACTTGAATCGCTTGATTCCATAGGGGTATTTTCAGAAAGGGGTACTTCTACTGAAGAACTTGTAATTAAAGGAAAATGCTCTTTGATTAATATGAAAGGTGTTCCTCCAGACATACAAGATGTTGTCGTAGCGCGTTTAACTGAAGAGTTATTCAATGATCGTAAGGCAGGAAAACTACCTCCCTTCCTACTTATTGTAGAAGAGGCACATAACTACTGCCCTGAGCGAGGTTATGGAAATGCTGTTTCGTTAAGTATATTGAGAACCGTAGCTTCGGAGGGGAGAAAATTCGGCATGGGGCTGTGTGTCATCAGTCAGCGTCCTGCCAAAGTTGATAAAAACATCATATCACAATGTAATACAAATATCATACTAAAGGTAACTAATCCAAACGACCTAAAAGCCATTATTCAATCTGTCGAAGGACTAACAAGTGCTACTTATGAGGAGATACAAAGACTTCCTATCGGGGTCGCGTTGATTTCTGGGGCATCAATTCAAATTCCCATAATGACCGAGATACGAACAAGAGAAACTAGCCACGGCGGTAAATCAGTAACCATATTCAAGGGCGATATCGCCTCTGATTATGTACCCAAGATACCGAAGATGCCTGCTCTTCCAAAACAGTTGTCTAAACAAAATCAAAACAATGATAGTTTTACTGAAAAGGCAGATAATCTTCACAGGGTTGCAAATAGGCTTGGCTGGGTATCTACAAAAAATCCGGATGCGACGATAAAGTCATTGACCTTAGAAGCCGAGAAAATGAAAGAAAATGTCTACAAATATCTAGATTCTCTAGCCAGACTTGGAAAAAGTTTTTGTAAGAATGATAAACCGAATTGCAAACAATGCCCAATGAATCAGGGCTGTAAATATCGTACTTCTCACGGGAAAAAATAGGGATAAAAAGATAAGGCTCATATGAACAAAAGTAGCGGTATTATTACGAGTTTTGTTCTCATTTTGCTTATATTGAGCACATCTGGATGTATGGATTATTTCAATATTAGTGATGGCGGCGTAATCTATGAATCGCATCCTACAAAAATTCGATATAATATAAGATATGGGTATTGGATAAACTGTAGTGAAAATGGTAAATATGTAATAGATTACGATTGTGATGAGCCGGAGATTTTAATCGGAGAGGCGCCATGGAAATTGCTCTACAGTAATAATTATACAGAATTTCCGTTGGCAAAAAATATAGTTATAAATTGGAATATAAGCGGAAAAAACAATAACAATTACAAACTTGGAATAGCTGCTAATGTTACTGTTGAAAGTTTTCTCATACCTGATCTAAGTGGTGATGGAGCATCATCACTGCAAGAAATTAAAACAAACTATCTGAGTATTTTTAATCAATATTGTCATGAACAATCAGCAAATGGCACGGTTTATATTGACCCAAATAACGTTGATATAAAATCAACCGCTCAGGATATACTAGGTCAAACAGATAGCAATAATTCTTTTATTTTAGCAAAAGAACTTTTTATTTGGCTTAAGCAAAATACGGATTACCAAAAACATATAACAAATAATGAAGTTCAGCCTACAAGTGAAACTATGCAATTTGGGACAGGGGATTGCGATGACCTTTCATTTCTATACATATCCTTGTGTCGTTCACTAGGCATACCTGCACGATTCATAAGAGGATATCTTGTGGAAGAAACTGAAGGAGTTGTTAGTGCAGTTGCTCATGCATGGACGGAAGTTTTCGTCGGTGGCAATATTGGTAATCAAGGATGGATCCCTGTAGAATGCGCCGGTTCATCTGAAGATGCGGTCGTCCAGGTTAACCAGAATTTTGGCGTTGAGAGTGTTGGTCATTTAAGATTATTTAAAGATGATGGAAGTAATGAATCCATGGATGCGTCTATATCTGGACCAATGGCACATTACGACATGGGGATGAAAGTTGAGATGACGGCTTTCGCAGAAATTTATAACTATAGTGTTCTTGAATCAAAAGAACTTATGGTCAAAAATGACAATAGGGCATACAAATAACCTATTTTTTAGAGATTTTATAGAAGAATAATTATCCTTAGATGTGGGTTTATTTGATGGTAAGCATTTAAATATTAAAAGTGTATACTGGCTTACTCTTTACCAGTAGGGTGAAACATGGGCAAAGGATTAAACGCAGCAAGAACAATCAAAAAAGGCAAGAAAAAACGTCGATGGAGTGATAGATATTACAAGAGACGAGTCCTCCATTTGAAAGAAAAAGCAGATCCTCTTGAGGGTGCGCCTCAAGCTAGAGGTATCGTTATCGAGAAAGTGGGAATAGAGGCAAAACAGCCCAACTCTGCCATTAGGAAGTGCGTAAAGGTTCAACTTATAAAAAACGGACGACAAATCACCGCGTTTGCCCCTGGTAACAACGCCATTAGTTTTATTGATGAGCATGATGAAGTAATTGTAGAAGGAATTGGCGGGAGAATGGGAAGAAGTTACGGAGATCTGCCTGGCGTACGATTCAAAGTGGTAAAAGTCAACGATATATCCTTAAATGAAATGCTAAGAGGAAAAGTTGAGAAGGCAATGAGACGGTAGATATGACTGAGAAAAAGAAAGATATCACAGAAAATAATTTTTTTCCTTTTTTGTCTAAATACGATATGAGTGCTGTTAAAGTAGAAGACAGGGGACTTGCAAGATATATAAACATAAATGCTGAAAACATTTTTCTTGGCGGTATTTTTGCAAACAAAATGTTTGGCAAATCAAAGATGTCCATAGTAGAGCGTCTGATAAACAATTTGATGAGAACTGAAACGTACAATGGCAAGAAAACAAAGTCATATAGGGTTGTAAAATCTGCTTTTGAAATTATTGATAAAAGAACTAAAACCAACCCAGTACAGGTTCTTGTAGATGCCCTTCAGAATGCTGCACCAAAAGAAGAAACGACCAGACTACAATTTGGTGGGATATCAGTTCCCAAAGCAGTTGATGTAGCGCCACAGAGACGTTTGGATGTAGCTCTTAGAAATATATGTCAAGGATCACTTAACGCCAGTCATAAAAACAAGAAGCGCATCGAGGTTTGTCTTGCAGAGGAGCTAATAAAAGCATCTAAAAATGATGTTTCCTCTTTTGCGGTTGCTAAGAAAAATGATGCAGAACGTATTGCTAAATCAGCAAGATAAACATAGGATTTATAAAAACATGTTATAAGGGATATTTTATGGGAAGACGAGAAGAGAATATCAAAAGAGCAAAGGACTTGATGAACAAACTGGATCAGGTTCGTAACATTGATATAGCCGCTCACATCGACCATGGAAAAACAACGTTTTCTGATAACTTACTTGCTGGTTGCGGTATGATGAGTGAGGAACTTGCGGGTAAACAGTTAGTTTTAGACTATGACGAACAGGAGCAAGCTCGTGGAATTACAATTAACGCTGCGTCTGCATCAATGGTTCATACATTTGAAGACAAAGAATATCTCATTAACCTAATTGATACTCCAGGTCACGTTGATTTTGGCGGTGATGTTACTCGTGCAATGCGTGCAGTTGATGGTTGTATCGTTTTGGTTTGTGCTGTTGAAGGGGCTATGCCTCAGACTGAAACAGTTGTAAGACAGGCGCTTCGTGAGAAAGTTAAACCTGTTTTATTCATAAATAAAGTTGATCGGCTTATAAACGAATTGCGACTGACTCCGGAAGAAATGCAACAGCGCTTCATTAAGATAATTGCCAAGTTCAATGAGCTTGTCGAAAAAACGGTGCCTGAAGAATTTAGAGGAAAATGGAATGTAAAGGTAGAAGATGGCACTGTTGCTTTTGGTTCTGCTTTTTATAATTGGGCAATCTCGACACCACACATGAAAAAATCTGGACTTACGTTTAAAGATATTTACGAATATTGCAAAAATAACGACCAGAAAACACTGGCAAAAAAATCACCAATTCATGAAGTCATATTGAACATGGTCGTTAGACATCTTCCTTCACCGGCAGTGGCACAAAGATACAGGATACCGCACATATGGAAAGGTGATCTGAATAGTGAAATCGGAAAAAGCATGGTTGAGTGTAAAGAAAACGGCCCACTTGCTCTGATGATTACTAAAATTATTATCGATCCACACGCCGGAGAAGTCGCTGTGGGGCGTATGTACAGTGGAAAAATTGAGCGTGGAACTGAGGTTTATGTGGCAGGGATGCCCAAGATTAATCGTGTTCAACAGGTAAATCTCATGGTTGGACCTGACAGAATCCCTGTCGATTTTGTAAGTGCTGGTAATATTGTTGCTGCAACTGGAATAAAGGATGCGATATCAGGTAGTACTGTTACATCCGATCCAGAAGCAGAGCCTTTCGAGCGTATTGTACATATTTCAGAACCCGTTGTTACAGTAGCTGTGGAAGCAAAAAGTACCAAAGAATTACCAAAGTTGATAGAAGTACTTCGTCTCATCTCAAAAGCTGATCCAAGTATACAAGTTGAAATCAACCAAGAGACCGGTGAGAACTTGATGTCGGGCATGGGTGAGTTGCATCTTGAGATTACTGAATATAGGATAAGAAAAGAGCATGGGGTCGATATTGTCTGTTCAGAGCCCATTGTGGTATATAGAGAATGCGTAGGAAAGAAGAGCCCACGTAAATTCGAGGGGAAATCACCAAACAAACACAACCGGTTCTACATCGAGGTGGAGCCATTGCCCGAAAACATTATCAAGGCAATCTACAACGGCGATATTCCTCAGAATGTTAAAAAATACAAGAAAGAATCTGCTAAAATTTTCCAGGATCTTGGATTGGATAAAGAAGTTGCAAAAGGCATCTTTGCTATACACGGTTTAAACCTAATCGCCGATGTGACGAAGGGAATTCAGCACCTATTAGAAACGCGAGAACTTATTAGCGAGGCGTTCGATGAAGTCATGAAAAGTGGACCGACCGCATCAGAACCTTGTCAGGGATTGCTTGTGAGACTTGTCGATGCAAAGTTACATGAAGATGCCATACATCGTGGTCCGGCTCAGGTTATACCTGCAGTTAGAAACGCCATTTATGGTGCTATAACGATTTCTGACCCGATACTACTGGAGCCCATGCAGAAAGTATTCATAAACACCCCACAGGAGCTTATGGGAGATGCATCCAGAGAATTGAACTCACGCAGGGCAGTTGTAAGAGATATGACAAGCGAGGGAGACATGGTAAACATCGACGCAAAGGCACCTGTTGCAGACATGTTTGGTTTTGCATCAGCGATACGCTCAGCAACTGGTGGAAGAGTGCTCTGGAACACAGAAAACATGGGATTTGAGCCTTTACCAAAAAATCTACAGATCCAGGTTGTCAAGCAGATAAGAGAGCGAAAAGGTTTGAAACCAGAGCCGTATCCAGCTGAATACTACATGGATTAAGCTTTTTAATTTTCTATATCAAAAAAATCATAAATAGTTATATAGAAAAACCATATTACACGCCTAGAGGATGCCATGAGTAGAGGAATCATAGATATAGACAAGCAGTATGAGCTTGAATACAGATATTATGAAAGAGATGCAAATTACAAATATTTTAACAGAAAATTCGAGATTTATCTCATAGAGAAGAAAAGTCTTGGAAAAAATTACGTTTTACACATGGACAACTGCGATATTTCTCAAGGAAAATGGGCACCGCATGTTCACAGAGCAACAGACGTAAGAAAAAAACTTTATTTTGGCGTTACAACACTTAATTGGCATGATATAAAGGATAGTTTCAGGGATTGTATAATTGGAGAAATAGGCAGAGAGCACAAAAGTGGCGTAAAAAAAGCCATTGGTAAACTAGTATCGCCTAAATTATAAAAATGATAAAAATATGAGAATTCTTTTTTGATTATTTAATTTGATGTGGTAACGTCACAATAATAGTACAGGGGGCCTTCTTAGCAAGTTTACGCTCTTCTTTTCCAAGGAAACCGCTACGTCTTGCTGCCCAATCACCCTCCATGATTATCATGTGAACTTTTCGTTCTGCTACAAAATTTGCAATGCCTTGACTAATATCTTGTACAAACAAGGTCAGTGGAGTGATACGTCTCCGGATAGGGCGTATAGAAGAGCGTTTCAGAAACGAGAACTGATTATCCTTATAGGCAATCGATTCGGGGTAATAGAGGGAATATAGCGGTACATTTGGGGGAAATTCTATCACTTTGGCAGCGATAATATCCACATCTGGGATGACGGAGGAAGATGTGAGAGACCCAGATAGTTCGAAAGGTTCTTGATGAAACTCATGAAGAACAGGTATTAGAATTCGGAAGGGCGGATGTGGTTTTTCAATAGGACGAGCGGGATTACTAACGAGAATTATTTTTTTACTTGAAAATTCTTCAATCCACGCGATGGCCTGTGTAGCATGCCATCCGCCTAAAAAAACATTCCGTGAAACAGGAACAATGATAGTTCCTGCGTGAATTTTTTCTATGACCTCTTTTAAACTATTAACCATCGTTTGTGGTGCATGAACGTCAATATATTCGCATGGAATACCTGCATCTGCCGCAGAGTCTTTAATAAAACGTTCCATGTCATAATCCAGTGAAGTTTTTAACTTTTCATTCAAAATTCGCATGACAACAAGACGTGACCCGGAGTTCCGTGCAAGACTTATGGAGATAATCGCTACGTCTTCTTCCCCAGGTTGTAAGGTGAGTGATAGGATGATAGGTCCAGCACGTTCGATAAAAGGTATAGGCGCCTGAATCTTTGTCTCAACAGCTGGTTCGAGTTCGACTGAAGTTGGGAGTGGAATAACAGCACGAATTGGAGCTGCTTTTGCTGGTAGGATATATGTTCGTAGAATAAGCTTGCGGCCTTCTTCCAAAAGGATAACGACAGGAACAATACTAAAAAGGAACAACCACTCTATCGGAGTCAAAGAAACCGTATTTAATATGGGTCCAAAGAATGGGAGGTATACAATCGCAACAATTATCATGAAATCCACTAGGATCGCTATCAGGAGCCATTTGTTGCGGCGCAGACTAACGGTAAATGTTGATTGGATGTTCGTCCTGGTGGCAATGAGCATCCCGAGTTGCCCAGCCATGATGCCAACTATGACTACTGTGGTGCCCTTCAGGTATGCAGCATGGTTTGCAATAGTGGTGTGACCAATGCTCCATCCGGTTTGAGACCATGCTTGGAAACACCAAAACAGCGCAATAATTCCTATGAACGTGCCAATATATCCAGATCTCGCCAGTGATCCAATACCGAACAAGCGACTCTCCTTTTTACGCGGTGGCCTTTCCATGATTCCCAGCTCGGACGGCTCAAGGGTGAGCGACAGCGACGGAGGTATATCCAACACCAGGTCAATGAGAAGGACTCCGACCACGGCGAGAGGTAACGGTGTTTGTAGCAGGACGAATGCTATGAATGTTGCAAGCTCCGCCCAATTATGGCTAAAGACGTAGACATTAAATTTCTTAAGGTTGTCGAAGACAGAGCGACCTTCTTCGATACCGTTGACAATGGATGCAAAGTTGTCATCTAGGAGAACCATGTCTGCGGATTCTCTTGCGACATCTGTTCCCGAGATTCCCATTGCAATACCGATGTCTGCCTCAAGTAAGGCTGGTGCATCATTCGCACCATCTCCTGTGACTGCGACAGTTTCTCCCTTTGATCGTAGAATACGAACGATCCTCAGTTTTTGATCAGGTGTGATCCGAGCAAAAACAATATCTGGTACGTCGAGAACTTTGCTGAGTTCTTCATCAGAAATCTCCGCGAGTTTATATCCTGTCATAATCACATAGGATTTGGAAGTGATGATACCGACTTTTCTTGCGATTGCCTCCGCTGTAAGCTCGTGATCTCCAGTCATCATGATTATACGTATTCCAGCATTTTGGGCTTTTTGGACAGCGTTGGGAACGTCATGGCGGGGTGGGTCGTAGATCGCCACAAGGCCAATAAGTGTGAGCTGATTCTCGACTGTTGCAGAGTCATACTTCTGCGGTTCATTCGGGAGATTACGTGTGGCGAGAGCCAAAACCCGGTATGCCTCCCGTGCAAAGGAATTGATCTGCTTGTTAATCTGCGCCGATAAATCCTTTGTCAGAGGAACGACCTGTTCGTTCCAATATACTGATGTGCACCTAGAGAGAATTTCAAGCCCAGCACCTTTCACATACGCTGTCAGTTTTCCACTTGAATCTCTATGAACACTTGTCATCATCTTACGAACGGAATCAAATGGTATCATCCCAACCCGCGGATGTTGGGTGAGAGCCTGTTTATATTGGATTTCAGCCTTCGCCGCGAGAACTAATAAAGCTGCATCTGTCGAGTCTCCGATTGCAGTCCATCGAGATTTTCGTCTATCTAGGGGAGGTACAAGAGTTGCCTTGTTGTCGAGCGCAGCCACTTCACAAAGTTTGCATAAATCTTTCCGATCAGAAATATTAAGCTTCATACCATCCAAGAAAATAGAACCTTCCGGTTCGTATCCTTCACCAGTGACATCGAAAATGCGTCCTCCCATCCAGATCTTACGAACGGTCATTTGACCTGTTGTGATCGTACCTGTTTTATCCGTGCAGATAACAGTAGTGGAGCCTAATGTTTCCACGGAAGATAATCGTTTTACAATAACATGTCGTTTAGACATTGCAAGGCTACTGAGTGCAAGAGAGAGCGTAACGGTTATCTGTAAACCTTCAGGGACAAGCGAAATCATTACACCTATCATAAACAATAAACTCTCAGAAATCTGCAAGTGAAGGATGAAAAAGGCGATGGTGAGAAAAAGAACGCCGACTCCTATGGCAGCGCCAAAGTTCAACTTTGCAGTATGGTCAAGTTCTCGCTGGAGGGGACTCGGTGGTTCTTCGATAGTTTGTGTCATCGTAACAATCTGGCCGAGCTGAGTTTCAGTTCCCGTTGCAAATACAACTGCGGTCGCTAAACCCGATGCCACGGTCGTACCAGTGAAGACAAGATTTGAACATTCAATTATTTCGCCTTTCCAACCTGCATTTAAATTAGCTGAACGAGGTTGTGGTTCGGATTCTCCAGTCAAGGTTGAGTTGTCAAGGTTGAATTCATAACTGCTGAGGATCCGTGCATCAGCGGGAATCTTATCTCCCTCTTCCAAAGATAATATATCACCTGGAATAATATTGGCGATGGGAATTTGTTTGGTCTGGCCATCCCTCAGTACTTTCGCGTTCATGGGCACAAGTGTGCGAATTGCCTCTATTGCTCGCTCTGCGCGATGTTCTTGAAAAAGACTGAACAAGATACTCAGTATTACTACACCTAAAATCGCAAACCCCATCTGGATTGATCCCATATCATTGGAAGACCATCCAGTGATGAATGAGAGAAGGGCTGCAATAATAAGAAGAATGTTAAAAAGATTCTTTAGCTGGATGAGAATTTTTCGGTAGAGACGGTGTTTTTTCTTTTCGGGTAAAACATTGCATCCGTGCTGTTGAAGTCGCTGTTCGGCCTCAGCAGTAGAGAGCCCTTCGGGACTCGTTTTTAAACTATCGTAAAGTTGCTCGATGGAGCAGCTGACCCATTTCTTAATATCAGGCTTGCAAGGAATATTTTCCATTTACTGTTTTCGCCTTCTAAGAGTACGGGTAGTCTACCGTTCAAATACTGGCTACCGAACATTCTGGGCACGTAGCAATATGTAGAATATCAATATTTGGGTTTAACTCTGCCTTATATATTCCCTCCTAGAAAATCAAATAGATCACGACATCACAGAAGATTGGGACTCATTAGTAATAGCCAATTTTAAAGATAGAAAAGATTTAAACGGGTTCATCAAAAGAGTTCTCGCTATGGATTATGTAGAAAGAACAAACACCCAGATAGTTCTTAATATTGTAAAAGATGAAAAAAGAGTGCTGAACTAAGGTATTTTAATTTAGTATTCTGTAACCTTGTATTTACCATGTACTGGTTCATAGATTTGTCCGTTACGTTTGAGCCTATCCAAAGCCTCTTCCACTTTACCAGATTCAATTCCTTCAATTTCTGCCTCTCTAATGATGTCTCCTCTTGCAGCGTTACCATCTTTTGCTTCATTACACAGTTTCTGTATTACATCTATAAGCAGACGCATTCGCTCATGCTGACTGTGACTAATACCGGTTGCAATGATGTCGATGTCAAATTTACCTGTTTCTCTGTCCAAGCCTACTCTACGCAAGTATTGATCTATGATTGAAACTGCTCTTTTTGCATCGTCAACATTTGCCTCTTCACTAAGTCTAACCCTTGCACTTGCTTCTGCAAGTCTCACGAAAGCTTCTAATTGTCTAGGGGTAAATGGTACGGAATCCTCAGATGAACTTCTAAGATCCACATAGTAGTTTTTCAATATCTCCAACGCATCGTCATCTAGCACTGGGAAAATATTTCTCTTGGCATATGCCACATATTTACGGATAAATTCAGGTGCAAATATCGGCATAATGTTTTCCATCAAGCCATCTTGCTCTTTTTTGGTGTGCTTTGACTTTTTTGATTTTGATATATTCTCGCTGACTTCTCCTGCTTTATGGGTACGCAGAATATGCGTAGCAAGATCTGTATCGACTTTTCTATTTGGTTTGTCGACAATGGAAAAAATCAGATCAAAACGAGAAAGCAGTGCAGGGGGCATATTAATTTGCTCATGCATGGGCATGAATTCATCAAAACGACCGAGCTTTGGGTTTGCTGCTGCAAGTATCGCACATCTAGCCTTAAGTGTTGCATTAATACCTGCTTTAGCAACAGATATTTCCTGCTGTTCCATTGCTTGATGCATCGAACTTCTATCAGTTTCTTCCATCTTGTCAATCTCATCAATACAAGCAATACCCATATCGGCCAAAACTAGCGCACCTGCTTCAAGTGTCCATTGGCCTTCCCCAAATTCATCTCTTACGGCTGCAGCGGTAAGACCGGCTGCAGACGATGCCTTACCTGAGGCATAAATACTTCTGGGGGCCAGTTTAGACATGTAGGTAAGTAACTGTGACTTTGCAGTACCTGGATCACCCACGAGTAGTGCATGTATATCTCCTCTTATGTAGGTTCCATCTGGCATTCTTTTAGATAAGCCGCCAAACAACTGTAGAACCAACGCCTCCTTTTCTACTCCCATTCCAAATATGGTTGGAGCCATGCTCTGTTTCATTTTATCATATATTCCAGGATCTTTGCTTATCTTCATTATCTCTTTTTCATCTTCTTCGGTAACCTCTACTTCTTCAAACGCCAGCTCTTGCCGTTCTATACTATAAGCATCCATGATTTTATCAAAAGATGTAAGACGGTAGGTTCCTCGCCGTCGCGTAGCAGAGTGAAGGATGCCATTTACAATCACTCTATCACCTGGTGCGATCAACCCAACGAGATCATCTTCAAGGTAAGCGCTGATGCGTTCTGGTTGAGCACCGCCACGCAACCCTTCAGGGTTTTCTTGAACCTCTATTTTTTGAGAATCTATAAAACTTGAAAGATTAGTCATAAGTTTAAAAGAGGAAATCCTGCCACATCCGCCTTGATCTTCGTAGCATTCGGAAGGCTCTTTTAAAATATCCTCTTCCTGCTCGATTTTTAAAATCGCGCCACATTTTTGGCATTGAAAAGCAGCAACCTGAAGTTTGGGACGCACCTCGGTTGCCTTCTTTACCAGCCCTTCCACTGCAGCATATTTTCCTAGATGAATTGCACGGATTTTTCTAATGAGTATTTTATTGTTTTCAGGAATATCTTGTACCCTGAAATGGAGTTGCAGTTTGTTTTCGGCAGCCACATCAATATTCTTAAGGGCCTCCTGGGCATTGAATATAGCTTTGACGGGTTGATTTATAATTAAATCTGATAGCTTGGGATCAAACTTGTCAATATCCCAATAGCTTACAAACAGACTGCGTTTTTCAGGATAAGACAACGCAATAGTTTCAATGTCAGGTCTACTGTTTTCGTCGAAGAAGTTCGTCCATGTCGCTACTAAACTCTCATCCTTTAACAGTCGTACCGTATTAATTCCCCCAAAGGTAACTTTCGTACAACGCATATGATTTATTAAGATTTCCTCAAAGCATTTATCTCGGAAATCGTAGTTTTATTTTTAAGAAAAGAACTCTCAAAAAGATCTATCTTCATAGCTAACAATCAAAAATTCGGCATAGTTCTTGAATTGCAATAAGTAGTTGCTCCTTACCAATTCTTCGAGACCTCTATCAAACTCATAATCTGAAATTTCTTTTTGAGAAATGTTTACTCTGATGCTATTTCTCGATATTCTTTTATTTTTATCATCTCTTGCCAAATTTTTAATTCCCTTGTAAATTTTTTTAGCATATATTGTCAGATTCATTTTATCTTGCATTTGTGTTAATGGAACAAGATGTGTCCTGCCAAGCCTTTGTACATCCTCTACAAAATCGAAATACTCACTAAATATCCCCTCAAAATCATTTTTAATTTTATCAAAGTCATCCTCAACAAGATAATTTTTAAATTCCAATCGGCACCATGCATTAGCAAGTCTAAGAATACCAGAATTGTCAATCTTCGTCTCTAAATTTGCTTTACGTAAAATTGTTTTTCCAGTTTTTTCAACAACTTCCGTCAGCTTTTTTTGCATATTTTCTTCTACAGCAGGTGTAAGTAGTAAGGCAGTCATATGATAATCAAATACATCTCTATCCAATCCCCATTCATCTTTTTTATATGATCCTTCAGGTATAAGAATCGGTATCTGAGTGGGCATGGCAAATCGTTCTGTTTCAGGACTTAAATCAAACAAATAGTTATAAGAAATTTCATCTGATGATTTTTTATTTATTTCGTACTTCGCTCTTTCAGAATCTTCTTTTGTTTGCAGGGATTTATACTGATATATCTTATTTTGACCTAAAAAATCTTGAGGGAGCAAATTTTTAATAGAGCTGTTCAAACTTTTCAATTCTTTAATCGACCCGAAGGGGGCAAATGATTGGGCACCTATTCCCCCTATACCATATATTGATTTTGGACAAGATAATATATTTATTGCTAATTCTTTACCAAAATTCTTGTTTTCCTCTCCAATCCAATTGGCGGCCAATTTATAAAGAAAATCATCTTTTTTCAAATATGGCTTTGGTAATTCATCTGATTTTAATGACTCATAACCTTCAACTATATAGAATTGTGAATATTCTCCGTACAAACTATCCTCTGAGATCTTTGGTATTTTGACAATCTCCCCCACATTTACTCTTATTAATCCTTCTTCAGGAATTGATATTTCTTCCGGAACTACATAAGTAAAAGGTGATTTTAGAGTTTTACTGAACGGATTTTTTCTCAAATTAAAAGAAGGGCTATTTTTAGTCCATTCAACCCATCCGACATGACAGTTTTCTTCTTTTAATAAAAATAATTCGAAGTTTGTCCAAGGTCCTTTAGTCCGATCGTTTAAACTAATGCTTTTCGACATTTTCTACCTCTTTCTATTTAATTCGTCGAATGACATAGGTACACCTTTTTTGATGTTGAAACGCCTTTTACGAAATTCTGCAATCGGACCCATTTCCTCGACTATGTCTACAGGCAGCCAACCGTCATATATATCCCATGCACTACTGGTACCTTCCGAACTTTTACGAAAATCAAGATATATCCATCCGTAATCATCTTTTTTTATTCGCCATTTTCCAGGTTTAATTTTGTCGAATCCAAGATTTATCAACAGTTGCATTTCTTCAGATAACAGTTCCATATTCTCCCCTAAAAATAGGTTTAGCATAAAGATGATTTACATTCGTATACATATGCTCGGCTTAATAAATTTTAGCGGGCGTAGAAGCACCGCGAATGGCTGCACGTTTCACCTATTGACTGCCCATATGCTTTCTTAACCCCGATAACCCTTTGAGCACCAGCAGTTTGCGGTAAGGTTGCTCACTTCCGTGCCTCGCCCAGTACCCGCAACTAAGACGTACATATGACCTTCCAGTCATATGTGGTCATCACCTCCGATCCCAGAGGACAAGGTTTCATCGTCAACAAATGGATCAACAGACGCCCGTTACATCGCTTCTTGGTTTCGACCCCAGCATGTCGGCGATTTCTGGTTACAGGGAACGCCTACCTCCCCGGTCTATTCCACGCCTTTCGCCAATTATTTTGATTCTACAATGATCTGCGTATAATTATCAGGAGATCTCTAAAGAATTGGAAGAACACTAAAGCAAGTGAAACTGATAAAAATGCTATGTCGCGAACTACATAGGCCCATGCCTGTGATACATCATTAGCTGAAGATGTGGATTGAGCAGCAACTGTGCCAGCATTGTACGCATCAATTACAATTAAAAAGGTAAACAACGCGATTATGAAGAATAGGACTATGTTAATGTAAAATGACCACTTATACCAGGTTTTTTTGCTTAATGTTTGAGCTATATTTTCCATCATGATTGCAACTCCTCTTAACAAGTAATGCAATTGTAGAATGGATATATGAACATTATGCTACAGGTATTGTTATAGAAAATCGCTTAATTTAGTAGTTTTAATCCTATCGCTCATGAACAAAGAATCTATAGATTTCTCAACCAGTTTTATCCGTTGGCGCGCATAGGGAGGGAGATCATATCTTTCCGCAATCTCCTTTGAAATTTCTAGATATTTTTTAACAGATTTTTCGTGAACCGTTAAAGTAAGTTTTCCTTTGCAGGTTATACAAACACCTTGTAGTGGAATTCTGCGGTATATTGTATTACACTGCGGACAACGAATCGACTGTTTACTGAAAGCCCTCAAGTTACCAAGTATATCTGGTAAAAAGTGCCTCTCTATGACCTTATAGGCAACATCTTGTGTATCTACCGCCCGTATCTTTGCAGCAAGATTGAGCTGTGCATTCATCTTGTCCATCATAGTCTTCAAAGTTTTGTAGGCAGATGCCTTGGGGCCAGAGGATATGTTATCTGTATCGTGAGTGAAACCAAACTGCTCATATTGCAATTCAGTTCCCAGCCTTGAGGCAACCAAGCCCATAATAGACTCAAGTTCCTTTGGATTTTCATGTTTCAATGTGGCCTCATAAAATTCGAGCGGATACCTGAAAAGTGTATCAATATTATGTGCCTCTTTGTCTACTTCTGAGGGATCGATACGTGTTGTGAGAATGAGAGGTAAATCCATCCTACCACCACGTTTATCTGGAATATATGCATGGGAGAAGTTCAGCAATGCATCCATTAAAAGCATGAGCCCATCTTCGTCGCCGTCGCAATTGGCAGAGAGTATAAAATCATTAATTGGAAAGTTATGCAAATGCTCAACTTCAACGTCATAAAGGAATTCTGAATTTGATTTAATAGGTACAATTTCTTTTATGTCATCAAGGATAAAATCGCCAAATGTGGTCAGTCTTGGTTTTCTTTCTTTTGAAACAGCGGATTCGAGTCTGGCTTGTTTTCTTTTTAGAGAAAATCCGATTGTCTTACAAAATTTCCTTGCATAAGAAGAACGGATAGATAAATAGTATAAAGTAAACTTTGGTGATTTTCCCTTTCGATCATAGAACTTCTTTGCAAGACCGCTTGCCTTTCTGGTTTCCTCTTTACATCTATAAAATATACCAAAACGGAGTAATTGCAAACCGATATCGTGTAATAATTCGCGATCAACTGAAGAGCACGTGACATGTAATCTATTCTTTTCTACAGATCCATCTCCTGAAAAATAGGTTCGCAATAGTTCTCTCATTTTCGTTTTTGGCAATGCAGTAAATCTTGGTGGTATTCTTTTGTTCTTTGCATTTGTCCCTATGCAAAGGATATGAACAAAGAAATCATGAACAAGTCTGTTGGCAATAGAAATATCATATTTGCCCTTACAAGAATGAATGTGGAAAACATCTTCGATGCACTTGGCAACATCGTCGCGTATTTCTTTTTCTGTGCATGCAAAACCCACCTGATAACAACTTTTTTTTATAAATCTTGCATGTCCTTCAGATAGATAATACCCGAGTAGACGCATAAACGAATTATCAACTTTGATCATTCTAGGCACAATGGCATAATTTCTTTTGACGCCCAAGGTGCACGTTTTTGGTATTGAATTTAACTTCTTATGACATAATTCAAGTAATCTCAAAATTGTAGGCAGAGGAATACTGTCTCTGTAAATGTAGTTAGAAAATGTTTTCTTATTAATTCTTAGTTTTTGAGAGGCACGTTGTAATCCGCCAAGTTCTTCTACACATTTTCGCACGAATTTTTCAATACCTCTGACAACTACATCATTATTATGTTCATCATTTAATTTCGAAAATTCTGAAAGTAAATCTATACTTTTTATATCTTTATCACAAAAATCTATTTTATTAGAAACAAAAAATTTGTCATCTTTCTGCAGTTCCACCATTTTTTTGGTGACAAGCTTTCCATTAGACCAAACCATAACTCGGTGCATGGGTGATGCAATAAAATCTCTACCAGATTTCAGTGTAATCTTCATCATATGTTTTGGCGCTTTTATTTTAAGAACGGAAGTAATCTTCCTGAGTTCTGAATTTCCATTTTGAGGATTGAAAGCAAAAGTGCTGACCCCTTCGACAGTTTTTTGTTTTGTACCAAAATCATCAACAATTAATTCATTGGCAATTGTATTGCAATAGAGATTCTGCAAGCTGGTAAGAGCAGGTTTTTCGGAGTTTACCAGTAAAATGTTTGTGTCTGGTGAAAGACAATTTCTTCTTTTTGCAGCATGATAAAATGGATGCGAAAAACAAACCTGGGAATCAGTAAAACCTATTATTCTTGCCAAGGCTCCAGCAGAGGTATGGGGCGCTAAACCTACCACTAAATGACCTGTTAAATCCTCCAAATCTTTTATCTTATAAAAACGTTCCAATTTGTAGAATTTGACAAGAAGATCGTCAATAAATCTTGATACTTGCGCAAAATACTCTGCACAAAACTTTGAAATTATTAGGTCTTGAACTTTTAGTTCACAGATTTGATCATCATGCTCTAGAGGATTACCAAGATAATCTTTTGTGTAGCCTAATTTCTTCAATTTTTCTATTGAAATGTGGGTTTCTTTTGGTTTGAAATGGGTAAGGGGGGCATCTGTCATATCAAAACGTATGGTTCCATCCTTAAAAACCGATACATCATGCTTTGCCCGCAGTATTCCTTTTTCCAAAGGTTCTGGCGTTTTATGTTTTGAAATTGTTCCCACAACGCCTTTTATTGTTTCAGGTAAGTCTCGCTCTTTAATATTTTTCTGTGCGATTTTAAGCTCCTCTGCAACGTTTATTTGTTGAAGTTCGATTTTGCCGTTTTTTGTTTCTGTATGTCCACCGCACGTACAAGATATTTTATGCGTTTTCTTATTGCAATTTGGGCAAATTCTAACCCCGCATTCAACTTCGATTGTATTGTTTTCTGCAGCAGTTCTAACTAAACGTTGGTTTCCACCATAGTTACCAAGTGGGAATAAAACATGTGGCGGCGGTCTCATTTTCCTGGGAGAGGCTTTTTCAGGTCGTCCCATGCGTGTTCCAATGCGATAGGGCGCACGCTCTCTAATCGTGATTCCAGAAAGTTTTGAAATCAATGAAACGACATTTTCGTCATCTTTTACATTTTTAAGTATTTCAGATCTGTCTGTTTCAACGATGTTTTTATCTTTAATATCCAAACCGCAACATCTGATGAGAGGGTAAGAATATCTGTCTAAGATAAACGTTCCTTCTCTCTGTTTGTGAAGTGCACCAAGTTCCGTTAGAATTCTTTTAATTTCTGAATCTTTTGGTAAAACTAATGAAAGACCATCGTTTATTTTTCCTTGCTCTTTAACAAATTTTGAGAGAGAGACTAAATCATTAGAATTTATATCGTGCCAAAAAAGATTATAGAATGGATTCAAAGGAATATTGTATTTTTTTGATATTTCGAAAGCGTCTATAACTGATGGTTGTTGAAGATTGATTTCTCTACCAAAATCTTCATTGATTTTTTTCTTGGTCTTTTCATCTGCGTCTTTGATGCATGCAAACAAGTATTCTTTTGGTAGACACTTAATCGATTTCTGTAGATCTTGAATCCACCATTCATATACATAACTTGAATTTGGTAGTAACGCATTGTTTTCAAGAAATTCACCAAATGGAATTAGTATTTCGCCAAGATCGATTATTTTTTGCACATCGTATTTTTTTGTGTCCTCTGAATCATTAACCTGAGTTAAATCACCGTTCTGCAAAAGTACAATCGGGCCTTCTATCTGGCTACATGGAGTTCCTATGGTTCCCTTGCCAGGTCGTTCTGTTTTAAGTTGTGTACCAACAGCAATAAAACCATCCAACAAATGCATAGAAGCAGGATTTATTGCTGTAGATGCAAGTCCCGCAGTGCGAGCTCTGCCGTAACGTAAACGAAAGCCTCCTTTTCTAGAGGGATGCGAAAAAACAGGCCTACCAGCAATAACTTCACCTATGTATTTAGAAGATGGTAATATCGCAGGGATGCCCTCTTTGTTTTTGTCATCAGTATTTTCTTTATTGACAAAAATATCTAAAAATTCCCATCCTTTAAGTTTTAGTTTTTTAACATGTTTTATTATTTTTGGTGCTTTTAAACAGAGACCTTCAGCAATAACTAGACACGCACCGCCCCTGAGACGATTTGTTCCTACTCTTGGCAAATCTCTATATCCCGTTACTTCTTCGTCCTCTGTTCCTTCTCCATTTATGCAGATTGGACAACCGCCCACTATCTTTTCTATTTCATCTACAGATGGAAGATACTGAAGGTGTTGGACTCTTTTGTACAATGGAATTTCTTCTTTGTATCGTTCTATTTCGCCAGATGTTGGTTTGTATCTGTCGATTCCCATTTCTCGTCTCACGATATCTGCGATGAGAACACTCATTGCCTGCCCAGTTCCACCTGCACTTCTGATTGGTCCTGAAAAATAGAGGTCAACATAATTTGAACCGTCCTTGTTTGCTCCTAGTTTTATTTCAGCTATTCCTTCGAGAGGTGCCACAAGAACACCTTCAGTGAGTATTGCCAAACCAGTTCGTATTGCTTGATCTATTGCATCTTCCACCCTATTGAATTTGTAGGTTTTACCCGCGGCTATTTCTCGAGCGATTTCTAAAGAAACAAGTTCTCTATTGGCTAATTTTTTTGTAGAATTTCGAATTTTTGGAGCTATTCCTTTTGGACCAACAAGTTGCTCCACTCGCGCAGCTAAATCTAGAGCTTGCGGTATTTCAGCTTTGAGTTCTGGATCGAGCCCCTTTTTACGTGCTTCTGTTGCAATCGCATAGCATATCTCAATATCTTTTTGTAAACTGTTAAAGTACTCCTGCATGTTTGGGCTAAATGCAACATTGATGGATTGGTCCCCACCCATAATATCCAGCTCTAAAAAGTTTGACAAATTTTGATAATACAAACTAGTAGTTTAAAGTTTTGTATTTGAAAATTTGATTTTTGTATATAAATTGATTTTTACAGAAAAATATAAATACTTATAAATAAAAGTAGTTGTAGTGATCAGAATATGAAGAAAACAATATTATCCATTGTTATAAGCGGTTTATTATTGTGTACGGCATCTCTAAGCATAGCGGAGCAGGGTTTTGTTTTAAAATCTCCACAAACACATTTTGTTGCTAGTTCTTCTAACGAAAAAAATTTGGGTTATCAAGAGCGTGCAAAATGGACATTTATGGTGTATCTCAATGGTGATAATGATCTCGAATATGTTGCAACACAAAGCCAAGGGAAAATCAAATGGATGGAAGGAGTTGGTTCATCAGATTATTTGAATATCGTCTATCAATTCGATGCCCTTGATCTCTTTGAAGGTACACGCCGATTTTATGTAAATTCTAATCATACATCAGAACTAATCGAAAATATGGACGAACAAAACATGGGTGATCCTGAGACACTGATCGATTTTGTATCATGGGCCTCCAGCAATTATCCGGCAGAAAAATACTGCTTGGTGTTTTTGGGTCATGGTTGTGGGTGGCAAAATGGGTTTTGCTACGATGAAACAAGTGGCAAGGATTATCTATCAATGAGCGAACTTAAATATGCCATGAATCAGATTAATAATCATCTAGGCGAAAAGATCGACATTGTTTTGTTTGATTCTTGCTTAATGGCAATGACCGAAGTCTATTACCAACTTAGAGATACCGTTGATATCTGTATTGGATCAGAAGCATTACTCTATGATAGAGGATGTAATTATGATTTGTTTTTGAATGAATTAAAAAATAACCCACAGGCTGATGCAACTACTTTTGCGCGATACATAGTGAATGAGTCAGCAAGCTACTACAGTGGCTGTTACATGCCGGTAACAATTTCAGCCATCAGCGAAGAAGATTTGACAACGACAGTGACCTCAAAACTTGATGCCTTTGCTATACTCTTAATTGATCATTTTTCTACATATAAACAGGAAATTAAAGCTGCCATCACCAGCACTACATCTTACAACGGCGGCAACAATTATCAGACACATTATAAAGATCTTTATAATTTCACTCAAGAGATACTGAAAATAATACCTGACGCAACCATACAGCAATCAGCCATTGAATTAATAAGCGCACTAGAGGGTTGTATTATAGAAGAGCAGCATTATAGTTACGCTGGTTCACATGGTATCAGTATCTACATTCCTACTTTTAGTTTAAGATATCCTTATAATGCTGACTATGAAACCCTGGAAATTAGTATAGATACTCATTGGGATGAATTTGCAAAAAAATCTTCTATGTTATTTACCAATCTAGTATCATCAAGCTCTTCTATGCTGTCTGGTAGTTCTTGGCAATCGTCTCCAACGCAAATCATCGAAAATGTAATTGCTTCATATAATATTAAGACTGTATCGCATCTTCTACAAAACTAACATATATCATTTTAGATGGTTGTAAAAAGGTGTTGAGAACCAGGTGATTTTGCATTGCATTCACCACTAAAATTCTGGAAATGGTACCACCCAAATTCTGGAAATGTCACCAACCAGATTCTGGAAATGATACCAACCAAAGTCTGGATCCAGAGTACCAACCACACTCTGGAAAAAATTGGGGTTTTTGAGGGGTGGACTGGAAGGGACTGACATGATTTCACCAACCAAAGACTGGAAATGATTTTTGGGTGTTTTATATGGAGAAGTTGCGATGATTTTTTGATGCCGTTGATGCATGCCTTACCACCCATATTCTGGAAGAGACTAAAGGTGTTATGATTTTTGGGGACCGTTGAAACGGTCTGCACTGGTATTTGCCATGCTGACGAAAATGGCAAAAGAGAGAGTTGAATAGTTTTATATATGAAATGGCTATAAATATAGTATAATCATAAATGAAGAATAGATGAAGGAATACCGTTGGGGAAACAAGTTGATCAAAAATAATCTGGTTAAAAATGGTTTGATATATGGTATCATATTTTCGTTCATCTTTTCAGCAATTGCCCCAATGACACTTGGTGGATATAATAGTAATAATACGACAGATAAAAATAAATAATGGTTTTTTAATATCTATTTGAAATAAAGAGGAATGTTATGTTTAGAAAAGGATTGGTTTTTGGAATAATAGTTTTGTTTTTGAGTGCAAGTGTTGTCCCAATGGTAAGTAGTTTAAGAGATACAGTTCCAGTTGGAAAATTGGATGCAAAACAAGGTGTAATTGATTTTGGAGGAGTTCAAATTTCATTAGATCCTCCAAACCCAAATGGAAATCATAATTGGTACAATACCAGTGTTAAAGTCACTGCCACTATTAGTGAAGGATGGGTATTTTATTGGCGTTATTCGCCTTCTGAACCTTGGACACTATATACTGAACCATTTTATCTAACTGAAAATCACCCTGGTTTTGAATCATATGAAGTAGATAATTTGGGAAATCCATCTGCGCCTCGTTGGTTCTCTTTAAAAATAGATCAGACAGCACCATTTACTCTCGTATACCATCAGAAAAGGTTTAACAAGATCACATTTACAGCAGATCCAAGCGATCAAAGAAGCGGCGTAGACTATGTTGATTTCTATTTAAACGATGAATTTAAGATTCGTGACACTGAAGCACCATATCAATGGACACTAAGTCCTATTCCAAACCAATCACTTTGCTTAAAAGCAACTGCTTACGACAATGCTGGAAATAGCGCATCTGAATACTCCTATGTTCCAAATTCAAAAGGCCTTATTCAATCATTCAACATATTAGAAAAATTAGTACACTTTAATTTACTGCAAAAACTGATACAGAAATAAAAAGAGCAGATGCTCTTCAATCTCTATTATTTCTCTTTTAATTTTTTAATTTCCTTTTCTTATATGTCGATAATAATGGCATGGATCGAATCTTGTCCTGCAATTGAAGAAGATGGTTATATATTTTGGAACTGTATATGGAGATCCTAGTTGTTTATACGCTGTTTACCCAAATGGAATATTAAAATGGAAATACAGTGTAGGTGGAGTATATGATATATTTTCTTCTCCGGCTATTGGTGATGATGGAACTATTTACTTCGGTTCTGGAGGAGACTATCCACCAACTGGTAGCATCAAAGCTTTATATCCAAATGGAACGTTAAAATGGAAATATAACACGAATCATGTTGTGTATTCTTCACCAGCAATCGGTTCTGATGAAACAATATATTGCGGGTGCCATGATACATATCTTTATGCACTCTATCCGAACAACGGCACATTGAAATGGATGTATAAAACAGGGGATTGGATACGAACAGCCCCCTGCGTCGCCGATGACGGTACCATATATGTCGTTTCACTTGATAGTTATCTGTATGCTATTTATCCAAATGGCACACTAAAATGGAAAACAAATGTTGGTGCTGGAACATCCCCGACCATTGGTCAAGATGGGACTATCTATTGCGGATATAACAAGCTCCATGCTATAAATCCAGCAAATGGTTCGGTGAAATGGACATTTGATGTAGGTGGTGCAATACGTGGAGGTACACCCTGTAATTCTATTGATGGTACTATTTATGTTGGTACTAGCGATGGTGGTGAACTTATTGCTATTAACCCAGATGGTACTTTGAAATGGCGGAAGGGCATTGGTGAATGCGAATCCGCCCCTGCGATAGGTGAAAATGAAAGAGTATATGTCGGTTCCAATAACGCATATTTATATGCGTTTGGCATAGGACCATTACAGGCAGAGGCCGATGGACCACACTATGGTTTGATTAGTCAACCTGTGCAATTCACTGGATCCGCAACAGGTGGGTACAGACCGTATACGTGGCTTTGGAATTTTAGAGATGGACAAACCTCAACTGTGCAGAATCCAACGCATACATACATTAACCCAGGAAATTACACAGTAACATTGACTGTTACAGACGATTCTGGCAACACGTCAAGCGATACAACCTGGGCAAAAATAAAAGAATCGAATAACCCGCCAAACACACCAAGTATTTCAGGTCCAGCAAATGGAAAAGCGGGAACTTCCTATGATTACACCTTTGTTGCAACAGACCAAGATAATGATGAATGGCTTGACTACTATATCGACTGGGGCGATAACAGCAACAGCGGATGGATAGGACCGTATGTTGTTCCTGACCAAGGTGTAACTGTAAGTCATACTTGGGCTGAACAAGGAACTTATACCATAAAATGTAAAGCTAGAGATAATTACGGTGGTGAGAGTGGCTGGGGAACACTCTCCGTAACTATGCCATTGAATCTCCAAATCAGCCAAAGTTTCAGCCAACAAATCAATCAACATTCTTCAAACCAGTTATTACTTAAAATGTTACAAAGATTGCTACTAAATGCAAGATAATTAGAATCAGGCTAATTTCCTACTGAAATCCATCATAGTCACATTTCCAACTTTGAGATCAACAATAGGAAGTTTTGCAGAGTCTGGAATGAAATTTAACATTTTTTGATAACTGGTTTGTGATTGCCAACTTGATGCATTTATCAAAGTTACTCCACGGTAATCGCCAATTGTTGCCACATGAACATGACCAGTGACAAAAATATCAGGGACTCGGTCAATTATCATATAATCTGAGTGCTCTGGAGCAAGAGGCGTATATCCTCCATAGGTTGGAGCAAGATGATGCTTCTTGAGCATAATTTTCATTGTTTCCACGGGCTCATTATACTTTAGAGATTGTATATTTGTTGCAAAATCAAGAAGACTCTGCCCATGATACGACAATACCTCCACACCGTGCAAGGAGAAATAACAAGGGTTACCAACAAAAGTGATATCCTTTCCTGAAAATAGATTCTGTATTTCTTTTTCAAATGCAGGCTGTGGCTCTGCAGGTCTAACAGCATCATGATTTCCAGGTTGCAGAATAATAGATATGTAATCTGGAATAAGTTTAAATTGCTCGGCTAAAGCCTCATACTGCCTATACACATCAGTTATAGAAAGTTCCTTCTCCTGGTTTGGATAAATACCTATCCCATCTACAACATCTCCAGGTACGACCAAATACTTTATTCTGCCAGCAACATCTTTCTGCCGGGAGTTTCCAAGTTCTCCATTTATCCATCTCAGAAATGACTGCCACTCGTTTTCCATGAACATCTTGCTACCGATGTGAATATCTGATAGAAACGCAGCAAAAACAGGCACTTCAGATTTATGTTTCTCATGTTGCATGCTTATGTCTGGAAAAACAATGCTGTGTATAATTATCAAATCCCCATTTTTACTGAGTTGACCTTTTATTCCTATTATTTCATCAAATACAACCTCGTTTGCCATTTGTACCGTTTCATGATTACTTTTTAAAGCAATGCAGGTTGCGACATCGGTTTCGTCTTCAAGTTCTATTAGTCTATGACCATTTACTGTTGTTCTGACGTCTTTAACTATTCCGATCAGTTGTATCTCTTTTGCACTGCTTTTCTTCACACGATTAATAGGCATTACATTTACCATTTCTCGCCTTTGATTCTGTAGTATTTTACGTAAAACGTTGTATCTATTGACAAACAATTTTGTAAAGTCCTTCACCGTACCCTCAGATGTGCTGCTGCCAGTTACGTCTTTTATTATCCGAATTTCAGGTTCATACTCCTTGGCTTTTGGTTTCCATCCCTTTACTTGCTTGATCTCAATCAGCTTAGGCATCGCAGTTTCTTCTTCAGGTTCTTCGTCTGATTCTACCAAATCATCTTTGTCGAAATCATCATCTAGGCCATTTTCTTCTGGTGTCCTATGCCGCATTTCGCCGTAAAGGTTTAAAAGAACTTTTTTTTGCACCTCTTTTTCTACTGAATCTGAAACAGATAGTTTTGGTATCTCTTCGATTTTTGTTGACTGTTGCTCTAGTTCTATACTTTTTATCTGATCTGCAGTTAAAACGAGGGGATACTCTTTGAGATTTTTAATGATAAAAGATGTAAATTCCTCTGGTTTCTCCTTAGACATTATATAATTTAGTGCATCTGGCTGGACGAATGTGCCATGTTCCGAGAACGACTTAAGGATCGCTTTCATTTCCCTCTATCCCACAAAAAACTGTACTATTTCTAAAATGTATGTCATAATGGGTTTTTAGAATTGCGGTCAAAAAGGTAATTTTTGTCTTAAATGAATACTTTTAACCAACGCGGTATATAAAATTTCCTATAAAACTTGCGTTTTATGGGCTAAAAGAAGAAGGGGACTTACAAAGATTTTATATGTTGTAGCCAAAGGTGCATTTTCTACTTATTTTTCGAAAAGAATATAAAATAGGATAAACTAACATTAGATTGAAGCCGTAAATAAGGGAAAAAGCATATGATAAGCGTAAGAATCTACAAACAGGGAAGAGACGTCCTCATCGGTGCGTGTGACGAAAAGCTTATTGGTAAAAAGTTCAGTGAAGGAAAGTTCCAAATAGAAGTTAGAAAGGAATTCTATGACGGAGAGCGCATTAATAAAGAAAAACTAAAAAGATACTTGGAAAACGCCACCATTGCAAACCTTGTTGGCGAAGAAGCAGTAAGATGCGCCATAGAAATAGGATTGGTAGACCCCAGTTGTGTAATTAAAATAAAAGGCATACCACATGCTCAGATGGTAAAAATGATTTAGGTTCTTTACCATAGTTTTTTACTTCATTGCCGATTTTCTAATCATTTCGTGTCTTTTGATGACTCGTTCTATGGCTTCGCTGTCACCCAAACCTGCCATGCATGATTTTCCATCTACCATCTTTGCTTCCGCTGGTACTTTCATCACTGTGAATGGTACTTCCTGATCTTCTACATTAAAAGTTGGTGTTCTTGGTTCTGAAAAAATACGGAAGAATAAAGGTCTTTTTTTAGTCTCAATTTCAGTTGTTTCGTGTGTTGTAATTAATTTGTCTACAGCCTCATTTATTGACATCTCGATTGACATGTTTCCCATCCAACTACATGAAACAGCTATGCGCTTTTAATTTTTATGATTAGGTGGTGTCATTTGATTGATATTTTTATTTTCTCAATCTTACCCAGGATTTTTTCATAATGACTTCCCATCCAATAGAATTTATTACATTTTGAGCAAAACCAGAATTTTTCGTTATTTTCAAAGATCTTTGTAGGTACCTTGCCTTTGACCTCACTTTTTTTTATTTCATTCAAAATATTGTTACAAACGGAGCACCTAGACAAAACAGCCTTTTCATCAATATTTACATTTTTAAAAACAAGATTTAGTTGTTCGTCAAGATCGGTTGTATTAATTTCGATTACTGCCATTTTTTCTTTTTTCCCTTTCGCAATTAACTGTTTATCTCTTGTGATGATGACTCTTCTTTCATTCTTTGCAACTTGTAAAAGTTCTTCGTCTTCCATTTCCGAGTTTGCATAAAATGTGTCAAAACCAAAGAGACGAAGCCATCTCGCAAGACTACCTAGCATTTGATCGCAAAGAAACTTCATTTTTTCATTTTATAATGAATCAATATTCCTGCACCCATCGTAGTTACATCGATGATTTCTAGCGACAAAAGATCTCCGACACCAGCTATTCCGTCACCATCTGCCAAAGTTGGGGTATTTTTTCCACCAATAATCATAGGACCGACATAAACGTACAAATCATCAACCAGTTTTTGTTTAAGAAAACTCCAAATGACTGTGCTTCCGCCCTCTACCATCAATTTTTTAATTCCGCGTCCGCAAAGCATTTCCAAAAATTTTTTTAAATCTATAAATCCGTTTTCATCGGTCTGACACTGAATCATTTCTACATTGCTTCCAAATTTCTTATTGCATTTTTTCCCGACGATAATCATTGTTTTGGCCGACTGGTCTGTCGCAAGGGCGTTTTGAGGAGTCTTACAATTAGCATCCAATATTATTCGTATTGGTTGACGCGGCTGTTTTACATATTTTTCTTTTACAGTCAACTTTGGGTCATCAGACAAAATGGCATTTACACCAACCAAAACTGCATCACATTCATTGCGCAGGTTGTACATTCTTTCAATATCTTCTTCGGACGAAATCCTCAATTGTTTTCTAGTCGGTAGTGCTATTTTTCCATCAGCCGACATAGCGCAATTTACAATTACGTGTGGTTTTTTCATAGGTTCACTTTTTTGGATAAAGAGGACAGTCTTTCTTGTTTTCAGGGCAAACTTTTTTGCTTTTGCATAGTGGGCCTGCATTTTTAAAAATAGTTGGAGCAGCTTTTTTCACTTCTTTAAGCATTAGATTTGCAAGGGTTCTTATCTCCCATTGCGCGTGCAGGCAACATCTTAATTCGAAAAAATTGAGCAGCGAACGAGCGTTCATGGTTACAATGATATTTGTGCAAGTGGCATTGGGAAGAACATACCTACTATCCTCTGCTGGAATATCCATTTCAAGAAGTTTGTTGTACTCCTTCCAAATCATCTTCATGGTTTGATCGTATGCTTTTTTCATTTGCTTGTTTTTTGCTATTTTTGGAGGGGTCACATAGTTTGGCTCATTCAGATTCACATACCTTTGGCTTTGCTGGGAAAAACTTGCTATGCGATGTCGTACCAACTGATGCGTTAGAGATCTGCTTACATCACTTATTGCAAAAGTAAAGCTTGCATGCTCTACAACGCTAGTATGGCCTAGATTTACAACCTGCTCGAGAATTGCTTTTAATTCTTTATTTGAGGTTTTACCCAGGTTTTCAGGTTTTGTTTTACTGTGAGTTAATTTTGCAGCCATGGCAGGTATTTTCTCTGGATCTGGAGTGAAACCTATGAGTTTAACATTCATCTAAATCTTAAGTCTCCCTAAACCCATATAACGGTTTATTCTTATTATTTTTGGGGTAGAATATGACTTTCTTGATAGTTATCTCATAAATGATAACTATAACATTATGCAACTAAGAACTTACACCAGCCAAGTAATCTAGATAATCCTCATTTTGTTTTATTATCTTTTTAAAGAGATGTTTAACATACAATGTTTCAAACCCGTAAAACAACTCAAGTTTTCCAAGATGATTAAATATTTTTGAATTAGAGTAAAAATTCTCATATGCATAAATAATACCTTCCTGAAGCTCATATGGAGTCATATTTTTCGGATAAAAAACAACATGTGTTCCATCATAGTGATCCCAGTTGTTATTAAATATACGATTACCACATTCCAACTCTTTTCTAGTTTCTGTTCCAACATAAGGAGTTAATGCGCTGAACGTTGGAAAATCTATTTCTGCTTCATTACAAAAATCAACGGTTTTTTGAAATACGGTTTTATCATCGTGATCTGAACCGAAAATAAAAGATCCGAAAACTCTAATTCCGTAGTCTTTAATTTTTTTGATGTTCTTTTTGATAATGTCTGGAGTCTGCTTTTTGTTATAGGCATCAAGAACTTTTTGATTAATTGATTCTAAACCAATTGCAAAATGAAAATTTGAAACTTCACTACACATTTTCAATAATTCATCATTATCGGCGACATCTATACTAACACTTGGCCAAGCATATTTCGGAAATATTCCCTGTTTTTTCATTTCTTTTAAAATCTCAATAGCTCTCTGTTTGTTTGCTGTAAAGTTTGGTTCATCAAAGCAAAGAGTTTTTAACCTTTTAAACTGTAATAAATAATTAATTATCCTATCTGTAGAGACAGTTCTATATGATCGCCCGAACATGCTTTTTAAAGAGCAAAATTTACAATTAAAAGGACAGCCACGAGACGTGACAACGGAGACAACAGAGGGATTACGATGCATTCCATTGACAAGACTATAATCTGGCATAGGAATAGAATCAAGATCTAAAACAGGAGATCCTCTGATGAGATTATTCTTACATTCGTCATTCATTAAATCAAAAAGAACGTTTTCACCTTCCCCGAGAACCACTTTGTCGCAATGCTCTAATGCTTCCTTAGGTTTGAATGTAACATGCAGCCCGCCCATGAAAACTTTTTTTCCTTTTTCTTTAAAAAAATCAGCAATCTCATATGCTCTGTTAGCAGTTGCGCTCATCGATGTAATTAATATGTAATCTGATTCTATTTTTTCATAGTTAGGGGTTTTAAAAGATTCATCAAAAAAGTGTACCTCATAGCCTTTTTCACGCAGCATAGTCCCAAGTATTAATATTCCAGATAATGGACTTGTGATAACAGATATATCTGAAGCACTTTTGTTTTTTGATCTTGGGGATATAAGAGTGACCGATTCCACAGCAATCAAATCTTTTTTATCGATTTAAGTTTTTTTACAGCACAGATTAGGTTCTGTATAAATATTTATCACAACACTCTTAAATTGTATCCGTAATTACGGAAACTGCCATGAACAAAATCAAAAAACCTTCGAACGGCAGTGATAAAATTGCTGTTTATTTGTTTTTATTTCTCCCTACGATTATGTTGATCTTAGGATATTTTCTATACCCCTATCCTTCATCATCTTTCGCACAACAGTTGATTTTTATCCCAATGTATGCAGGGGCGATTTTTCTACTGATTGGTTTTTTATTGAGAGAAAAGAAGATAGGTAGTGAATTGAAGATATTAGGATGGCTGACATTTGTGTTTTTCTGGTCAACCCAACCAAGTCATCTATATTTTTCTGAAGGAGGAGACATATTTAATGCAGCAGTCGGCATAATAGGAGTCTATGTACTGATGTATTTTGCATATCATGAGTGGCTATCTTTAAAAAGAAATGAGCATGTAACCTGTTTGAACTGGATTGCTGGAGTGGCCTCTATATGCGGCCTCATTTATTATGCCATGGAAAACTCTTCGTTAGCCATGATTCTGATCAGAATTGTTACTAGTCATAGTTTAATGGTCTTAAACTTTTTGACCAACAGCAGTTTTGCCTTAGGTGGAAATACTTTTAATGGAGCGGTAGTCAACGATATTAATGGTTCATATGTCGTAACAATTATATTTGCTTGTACCGCCGTTCAAGCAATGGTTTTATTCGTTGGATTGATTTTAGCACTTAATAGTATTGGCATCAAGAAAAAGATTATTGGATTATTAATAACCATTGTACCCATTTATATCCTAAATCTATTGAGAAACAGCATGGTCATTTTCTTATTAGGAAATAAAATAACTTCTTTTGATATAGCGCATAATGTGCTTTCCAAGGCAGGTGCTTTGATTACTCTTATTATTTTGTTATTTGTTGTTTTTAAGATAATTCCTGAGTTATATGATGAGATTATTTGCTTAATCGACCTTCCGAAGAAAAAAGGACCTGTTGAAAACTTTTTTGCAGGATTGGTGAGGAAAAAGCAAAATGAAAATCGCTAAAGATTCAACTTCATGGATTTTAACTACGTTATTTACAGGTATCTTTTTTTTGATTTTATCTTTAATTTTAAAAGAATTATTGGGCAGTATTTTTTTGTTTATTTCAGTCATATTGTTTTTAATGACACTTCTTTTCCTTGTTTTTTTTAGAGATCCTGAGAGAAACATTGGAAATGGAATCGTCGCCCCAGCCGATGGCAAAATAAGGGAAATCAGCAAAATTAAGGATGATAATATTGGAGATTGCACTAAGATATCTACATTTATGAATTTACATAACGTCCATGTGAATCGCATGCCTTTTGATGGAATTATAAAAGATGTTGTTCACATAGATGGGGCCCACCTTCCAGCTTTTAAAAAAGAGTCAGAAAGAAATGAGCGAGTCATAATCACAGCAAATACAGATATTGGGATGATAAAAATTATACAAATAGCGGGAACCCTGGCTCGTCGCATTGTGCCTTATGTGAAAAGCGGAGATAAACTTAAAAAAGGAGATAAAATAGGATTGATAAGACTAGGTTCTCGCGTAGATATTTATTTATCGACTAAAAAGATTAAGCATATAACTATTAAAATTAACGACAGAGTTAAAGCGGGTGTTGATAAAATTGCAGAAATCAATGATTAAACTCTTGTCCATTGCAGACCTTATAACATTAACTAACGTTATTTTTGGTTTTATGGCAATAATTATGGTTTTTTTGCATGAAATACGGTTTTCTTTTTCCTTTATTCTTTTAGCATTGCTAGCGGATGGTTTGGATGGGATAGTTGCTAGAAAAACAAGAAAAGGCGAACTTGGCGAGTATTTTGAGGCAATGGCAGACATGACTTCGCTAGGCATTGCACCGGCAATTTTTGTTTATGCTGTATATCACGATGCTATTTCATATTGTATTTATTATAGCAGCTACCTTATCATTGTCCTTGTCTTGTTTTTATTGATGAGCGCTATTAGACTTGCTTCTTTTCATATTATGAAAGATAAAAATTTCTTTGTCGGTCTTCCTGCTTCGGCAAGCACAATTATAATACTAACTTTATCTTTTTTTGGGATTGAATTTTTATACATTCTAACAATCATAATAATTGTTTCAATTGTGATGGTATCAAATGTTCGTTTTCCAAAGCCGGGACTGAGAATGGACGCTTTAGCTGCATTACTAATAATTTTAACGCTAGTTTTAGGGAGAAATTATAGTGACGCTGCTCCTTTGATTCTTCTTTCAATGATTATGATATATATTGTAGCTGGGCCAATTTATCTGTGGAAAACAAAAGATAAATTATGAAATAGCGTTTTTTTTGCAATAATTTTGTCAAAAAATGGTCATAACAACATTTCTAAACGAAAAATGTATTACATACCGCTGTTATGGATGACATACCAAAGATTGGCATTACTGGGATGCCTAGCGTCGGAAAAACACAGACTCTCATCAAAATCATAGAATTTCTTGAAGAAAATGGATACAAAGTAGAAGGAATGATTACAGAGCCTATCGTTGAGAAGAAGAAGCGCGTTGGTTTTTATGTTGTAGACTGGCAGACTAAAGATAAAGACGTTTTTGCTCATGTTGATATAGATTCTAAAGAAAAAGTTGGCAAATATGGAGTAAATGTATCTGCTTTGGAAAAGGTTGGTATACCTGCGATTGAGAAAGCGATTACTGATCCAGAGATTAAAATCATAGTAATAGACGAGATAGGAAAAATGGAGATGATGTCAGAGCGCTTTTGCGAAGTAGTCATTGAGGCCATGGATTCTGATAAACCCATAATTGTTACATTGCATAAGAAATCAAGAAGTCCGCTTTTACAAGATGTACGAAGACGTGATGACATAAGAATATTGGAAGTTACACCAGTTAATAGAAATCTACTTCCATACAAAATACAGAAGATAATGGAAGAGAAACTACCACCCCTTTTTTAATATGAAAGAAATTCAAAAAGTTGAATCTATAACAGAAGGAAAGACCAGCGTTTTAGTTCTTAAAAAAAAGGTTTCCAAGAAAGGGCCTGGCTCTAAAGAAAAAGGACCATTTTATAATCCCGCCATGGAGCTAAATAGAGATCTTTCTGTTCTAGTGATTCAATGGCTTGTAAATAGCAGTAAAAAACATGTGAAGTTGCTGGATGGTCTTGCTGCTTCTGGAATCCGTGGAATCAGATTGGCAAATGAAGTCGAGGGGGATTTTGATGTTACTATCAATGATTGGGATGAAGAGGCATATGCTCTTATTAAAAAGAATTTGGAGGGCTGCAAACTAGAAAATGCAGTTGCATCCAACAAAAATTTAAGTACCGTTCTTTCTGAAAATTGTTATCATTACATAGATATCGATCCATTTGGCTCGCCTGCCTATTTTATAGATTCTGCGCTAAGAAGCGTATACAATGATGGAATTATTGCTTGTACTGCTACAGATACCGCGACATTGTGTGGAGTGTACCCGAAAGTATGTTTACGGCGGTATGGTACTCGGTCATTTCATTCCCCTGTTATGCATGAGACGGGGTTACGAATATTACTTGGTTCTATCTGCAGAGAGGCGGGAAAATACGACAAGGGGATTGAACCACTGGTGTGCCATGCAAGTGACCATTATTTTAGAGTCTATGTTAGAATAAAAAACGGCATAAAATGTGCTGATGAATCTGTTGGTGAGTTAAAATTTGTTGGTTCAAACAAACTATGTCTTTCTAAAAATGGTTCTAGTATCGATGTTGGTCCTCTGTGGATGGGAAAGTTGCAAAATAAAAATGTAGTGCAAGAGTTGAGAACAATTCTTTTTGAAAAAAAGATTAATACAAAACATGAACTCTGGAAATTGTTGTCGCTGTTGGAAGATGAGGCTGATGCTCCAGCTTTTTTTTATACAGCCGATAGTCTTGCATCATCGCTAAAACGTTCTCTTCCGAAAATGAAAATTATTTTTGAAAAACTTCAGAGCCATGGGTATAGCATTGTACGCACTCATTTTAGTCCAACTGGTTTTAAAACAAATGCCCCAATAAATGAAATAAAAAAATTGTTCAAATAGATTGGATATAAAATAGATCAGAGCGTTTAACAATTAACAGTCTAAGTATTTTTAAAACTAGTATACAGGTTAATATAATTTGTATAAAGATGCATATTATTTCCTGAAGTGCATCTGCCCATGGAGGTCGATCTTTAAAAGCGCCAGGGTACGATTCTTTTACTATGACACATCCAAGAGAAGATGATAGAATGTGTTGTCCATTTTCTAGAGATTCGCCATCAAAGATGTGAAATTCAGTTGGTTCTATGTAAGGGTCAATATCTGACATTACCCAGTGACATGCTTCATGTAGTAGTGTGGTTGCAATTATTACAGCGATGGAAATTAAGAAGATAATAATTACCATTTGCAACCTGTTTTTTATGTTTTTATTTGTTCCCATTTAATTTTTCTAATATTATTTTAATATATATATTTTATTATGGACTTTGCAGGCATATTGGACGTGATTAAATGGAAAAAGTCAAAAACGGTTCATGGCATACGATAATTGATATTGGAATGGGGGACTGCAAAACTACCTGCCACAAATAAAGAGTAGAAATAGGTGATTATTGGAATGTGATCCCATGGGTAAAAAACTTAGAGTAGGCGTTTTGGCATCGGGACGAGGAACAGACTTGCAAAGCATCATTGACACCTCGGAATGTAAAATGATTGATGCAGAGGTTGTTGCAGTAATAAGTGACAACGAAGATGCCTACGCCTTGAAAAGAGCTGAACAGCACGATATAGAAGCTTTTTTTGTCTCTACCAAAGGAAAAACTAAAGCAGAGTATGAAAAAGAAATCGACGAGATTCTTGAAAATAGAAAAGTCGAACTTGTTGTTGGTGCGGGATATATGAAGATACTCTCTTCATCATTTGTTAAGAAATGGTATGGAAAACTCATCAATATCCATCCTGCGCTCCTTCCATCGTTCAAAGGACCTAATGGGCAGCAAGATGCGTTGGATTATGGTGCTAAAATCTCTGGTTGTACTACTCACTTTATGGATGAACATATGGATCACGGCCCTATCATCTTGCAGGCTGCTGTAAAGGTACATCCTGACGATGACCGAGATAAATTAGCAGAACGTATTCTCGAAGTTGAACATCAGGTATTGCCAAGAACCATACAACTTTTTGCCGAAGGTAGATTAAAAATCGTAGGGAGGATTGTAAAAATTACAGCAGGGGATTCATGGAAGAAAAAATATAAAACAATACCTGACGTGCTTTATTCTGAAGGTTATTAGCTGCGGTAAACTATGAAGTTTGAAGAAGCATTGAACTGGCTTTATGGTTTTGAGAAGTTTGGTATAAAGCTTGGATTAGAGAGGATTAACCATATTGCTGAGAAACTAGGAAATCCTCAGAATAATTACAAAATTATTCACGTCGCTGGAACAAATGGAAAAGGTTCGGTGTGTAAGTTTTTAGCATCTATTTTAACCAGTGGTGGATACAAGGTCGGCATTTATTTATCTCCTCATCTGCAACGTTTTTCTGAACGCATAGTTGTGGATAACAAAGAGATTTCTGATGATGAGTTTGTTTCACTTGTAGATAAGATTAAACCAATTGTAGATGAAATGATTAAGAACGATAATACTCCAACGTTTTTTGAAATTGTTACTGCGATTGCATTTCAATATTTCAGTGACAAAGGTGTTGATTTTGCTGTGATTGAAGTAGGACTTGGTGGCAAGTATGATGCGACAAACATTGTAAGTCCGATGGTAAGTGTGATAACAAACATTACGCTTGAGCATACCGACATTCTTGGGAAAACAATCAAAGATATAGCATTGCAGAAAGCAGGCATTATAAAAGATAATGTTGCAGTGGTTACTGCCGCAAAGGGAGATGCTCTAAAAGTTATCAAAAATGTTGCAGAAGAAAGAAGTGCTCCTGTTTATGTTATAGATGAAAAAAAGTGGAAAAGAACATATTGTGATACGGAAGGACAGAAATTTGTTATCAAAGGGGATTTGACAGATTATTCTGTTAAAACATCTATGCTTGGAAAACATCAGGGAGAGAATATTGCTCTTGCGGTAATTTCAATAGAAAATCTTCAAATGAATGGAGTTTACATTCCTGAAACAAGTATTATAGATGGCGTTGCGAAAGCGACAAATCCTGGAAGGTTGGAGATAGTAAAACATGAACCTCTTGTTTTGTTGGACGGGGCACATAATCCAGATGGTATGCGAACGCTAAGGACGACATTAGATGAAGATTTTGACTATGATAAATTAATTTTAATTCTGGGAATTCTATCTGACAAAGATATTGCTTCGATGCTATCGATCATTGTTCCTGTTGCGCACACTATCATTGTAACAAAGTCTCATAATAGTCGAGCTTGCGAACCATCTAAACTTAAGGAAATGATAGAAAAATCTGGTTACAAAAAAAAAGTTATCGTAAAAAATGAGATTTCCGATGCGATAGAATATGCAAACTCAATTGCTAAAAAGAATGATACTATATGCATCACTGGTTCGCTGTTTACCGTTGGAGAAGCCAGAGATCATTTAATGAAATAGTCTTCCAAATATTTGATATAGAAAAACTACATTCTATTTTTGTGACAAACTATAATCCTCGCATCATCGATGTGAAGACACTTGATGATGCAAAGAGAGAAATACAAAAGATAGGTAGCGACCCGAGAAGTATTGAAATCATGGCACCTAAAGCCATTTCTAAGGTAATTAAACTTGAAAACGTACTACTTCAGGATGCAATTATCATTAAACAAGATATGCTCTCACTTGGTGGAGAGGTTGCTGTACCAAAAAATACCTTTGAGTTGCATGAAAAAACAGGCAATATACTGGTTATAGGTACCATCAAGCAGTTGCACGAGCTTGTTGACAAACTGGATAGACACTACCCCAGGTTAAAGAGTATTGCAAAGGATTTAAAAGTGTTGCTGAGGGCCATCAAATGAGCATGTTAAAAATCGGTGATAAAAAATTTGAACTTGGCAAACGAACTCTAGTCATGGGTATTTTGAATGTTACACCTGATTCGTTTTCAGACGGCGGGAGTTATTTTTCACTAGAGCGAGCTGTGGACCATGCTATTTTTATGGAAAAAAATGGTGCGGATATCATTGACATTGGTGGAGAATCTTCACGACCCGGTGCGTTAGCAGTCACCATTGAGAAAGAGTTGAATCGTGTTATTCCGGTGATAGAACAATTAGTTGGAACGCTACATATTCCCATTTCCATTGATACATACAAATCAGAAGTTGCAAAGCGTGCATTAAAGTTGGGCGTTGGCCTGGTTAATGACATTAGTGCTCTGCAGGGAGATAAACTACTTGCCAATGTCGTTGCAAAGTACGATGTTCCCATTTGTCTTATGCATATGAAAGGAAACCCCAAAGATATGCAAGTTAATCCGGAGTATGATGATGTTGTCATGGAGATACAAAATTTTTTGAAAGAAAGGGCAGAATTTGCCATTTTTAACGGCATAAAAAAGGAGAACATACTTGTCGATCCAGGTCTTGGTTTTGGGAAGCGAACTGGACGAGGTGTCGAAGATAATTGTGAGATTTTAAGTCGCCTTTCTGAGTTAAAAACACTTGGTTTTCCAATTGTAGTTGGTGCATCTCGAAAGACTTTCATCAGTAATGTTTGTGGTGGTGACAAACCATTGCCGATTCATGAAAGATTGGAAGGAAGTCTTGCTGCAGCTTGTCTTGCCGTTGCCAATGGTGCCGATATTGTTCGTGTTCATGACGTAAAAGAGACACGCCGATGCGTTGATCTCGTTGACCGTGTTGTTAGATAGAATCAATTCCAATTATGATTAGGGTTTCTGGGAAGAAAAATCCAAAAGAGAATATACATCAGAATTCCCAATCCCGGCGGAAAAAATACAATAATTACCCAGAGTATACGAATTAAAGTAGGATCCATTTTGAAGTATTCGGCAACGCCTCCACACACACCACCTAGAACTCTATTTTTTCCAGATCTATAAAGTCGTTTATATTCTCCGGATTCCACGTTAGATGAGGAATCATCTGAAGTGATCGAATCGCCCTTAACTTTTTTTTCAACTCGTTTTCCAATATCCTTGACTTCTTCGCCAAAATTCTTCACCCCTCGTTCAATTGTTTTACCTGCCGTCTTTCCGAGTTGCTCAACTTCCTCAGCAAAATCTTCGACCTGCTTTTCTAACGATGAAGTTTTTGTCTGAGTTTTCTTGTGTTTCTTTTTTGTATCGGTTAAAGAAGTCCCACATTTAGTACAATATTCAGCGTCATCCTCATTTTCATACCCACATTTTGGACAATAAACCATGGTTTTCTCCCCAAACTATCGTTTTATAACAATTTCTTACTTATAAACTATGCTTCTTTGGAAAAAGAAATTAAGTATTAATGGATTCTTGGATTGGAGATTTAATATGGAGAATGCAGTTTGTCCGCTTGATTTCAGATACGGTAGAAGAGAAATAAAAGAGATTTTTGGTGAAGAACGTCGCCTTCAGTTTTTGCTTGATGTTGAGGCGGCACTTGCCCGCGCCCATGCAAAAGTTGGTAATATTCCGCAGAGTGCTGCTGATGAAATTTCTAAGAAGGCTTCAGTCGAATATGTAGATATCGAACGTGTGAAAAAGATTGAGGCTGAAACAAAGCATGACATCATGGCCGTTACTAGAGCACTTAGCGAAGTGTGTAAAAAGGATGCGGGAAAGTATGTTCATCTTGGCGCAACAAGTTATGACATTGTTGATACGGCAAATGCATTGCAATTTGCTGCTGCAACAACCTACATACAAAAGAGTTTGAAAGACCTGCGAAGAACATTAGTGGACCTTGCAAAGAAACACAAAAATACAATTATGCTTGGTAGAACTCATGGACAGCACACTATCCCAATAACTTTTGGACTTAAGATGGCAGGTTTTGCAATGGAAGTCGAGCGACATCTCGAGCGCATGTATGAATGCAAAAGTCGTTTGTTGGTTGGTAAACTATCTGGTGCTGTTGGCACTGGTGCAGCTCTTGGAAAAAACGCATTGAAACTTCAAGAACTCATGCTTAGTGATTTGAAGCTTGGTGTTGAGGATGTTTCAACCCAGATTGTTGACCGTGATCGGTACAATGAGCTGATTGCTGTTTTGTGTAATATTGCAACGAGTATGGAAAAGTTTGCGACCGAGATTCGTAATTTACAAAGAGACGAGATAGGCGAAGTTGCCGAGGCATTTGAAACAAAGAAGCAGGTTGGTTCTTCGACGATGCCGCACAAACGAAATCCAATCATGTGTGAACAAATCTGTGGCTTGGCTCGTGTTGTTCGTGGCTTTATGGCACCAACATTTGAAAATGCAGTTCAGTGGCATGAAAGAGATTTATGCAATTCCGCTGGCGAACGCTTCATCTTGCCACATTCATTGATTTTGACCGATTGGATTGTCTTTCAGACAAATGAAGTATTCAAAAATCTAAAAGTTTTTCCTGAGCGCATGAAGAAAAACATGGAGATATCAAAAGGTCTTCCAATGGCTGAATCATTGATGACAAAGCTCATCGAAAAGGGATTTGGGCGTGATGAAGCACATAGTTTGATGAGAAAGTTGTCGATGAAAGCAATTGAGCAAAACAAATCTCTAAAAGATGTTTTCATACAGGAAAATAAAAAGTTGAAACTTTTAAAGTTAAATGAAATAGATGAAGCTTTAGATCCTAAGAATTATTTGGGTGTTTCTAGGCAGATAGTTGAGCGTGCCGTCAAGAAACTTGAGAGATAGATGACATGGACAAATTAGAAAAAATAACAGCCAACGCAGAAGAAATTGTTACAGTTGGAGAGCTGAAGGCCGTTCTTGGTAAATCCAAACCAAAGGGATATATTGGTTTTGAGCCGTCTGGTACTGTTCACATTGGCTGGAAGATTTGTACGAACAAGATTAAAGATTTTCTTGATTGTGGTTTTGATTTTACAATTTTGTTTGCTGATTGGCATGCGTATATTAACGATAAACTAGGTGGGGATCTTGAGAAAATTAAACTCTGTGGAAAATACATGGAAGATTGTTTTGCTGCAATGGGTGTTGCAAAAGACAAAGTAAGATTTGTTTATGCGAGCGATTACGTAAGCGACCCAAAATACTGGGAGCTTGTCTTGAAAACAGCTAAAGCCACATCTGTTGCACGAATGAAACGAGCAATGGATATCATGGGACGTGAAGAGGAAGAAGCGGAAAAAGATGTATCCAAATTATTCTATCCGGCAATGCAGGTATCTGACATCTTTTATCTTGATTTGGATGTTGCATACGGTGGAATGGATCAACGTCATGCACACATGCTTGCCAGAGATGTTTCCAAAAAAATTGGAAAGAAATCACCTGTTGCATTGCATACGCCTCTTTTAACTGGACTACAGGTGGGTGGTCGCATGGACCCGATCGAAGCAAAGATGAGCAAGAGTAAGCCTGACTCCGTGATTTCTATTCATGATGATTCTGAAATTGTAAAAAGGAAAATAAGTAAGGCTTTCTGTCCTGAAAAGCAGGCTGAAGGAAATCCAGTTCTTGAGATTTGTAAGTATGTTATTTTTCCTGAGTTGAAAGACGAATCATTTTTGATTGAGCGACCTGAAAAGTTTGGCGGAAATCTAGAATTTAAAAGTTATAAAGAATTAGAACAAGCATTTGTTGGTGGTCTTCATCCCCTTGATTTAAAGAATGCTACAGCAAGTTACATAAACAAAATTCTTGAACCAGTTCATGCGTATTTTGAAAAGCATCCCGAGAATTACAGTAAAATGAAAAAGTTGGAGAGTATAAAGTAAAATTATTTGGATGGTTTTGGCGGCATCTTACTTAGATCATCAACAATTTTCCTTGATTGCCGCCTAATCTCGGCAACATCTTTTGGAACGAAACGATAGTTCTTGATCATCAATTCAGAAGTAAATATTATCGAGTGTAAAAAAACTGCAGGATCTATTTTTTCTTCTTTGAAAATCTTCAAAATTTTATTGACATTTGTAAAAACATCTTCCATTGAATAGCTATGTGCTTCTTTATCGACCATAAAATCACACGACCGAGAAAGTACATGCATCATAAATTACTTTCGTAAATTTTCTGCAATAATAAAAAATAAATTTTTTATATTCCGGCAGCTAAATATTGTAAAAGAAAAAATGAATGATGATATCGAGATATTTTTAAACTAAGATTTTACTTGGTTTTTATTTTGTATTCTTTCGGTATGGTTGTCTTTGGTTCTATCTTGTTTTCTCTTGCTAGCCAACCTAACGCAGAATATACTTCCCTCTCGTCAAGCTGTGTTATATTTGCAATATCGAGCACATCAACCTTTCCTCTCGTCTCAAGCACTTTCCATACTTTGCCTGCATCTGCTCCGACCTTGTTTGTCAAATTGGTTTCACCAAGCTTATACAATGGACCAGTTTTACAAACCTTGTTTTCTCTCGCAAGCCATCCAATCGCAACATAGAATTCGTCTTCTTGAAGCCTAGCGTTTTCCATTAACTTGGTTTCCGGAAGAGGCCCATGTGTTTTGAGTGCTTTCCATAACTCTCCCGCATTCCGACCAAATTCCTCTAAGATATTTATCATTCAATTCTGCCCCCAAACAAAACAGAAGTATATGATGGAATAATATATATTTTGTGATAGGATACATTTCTATTGACAAATTCGTATGTATTAAATTGATGAGGAGGAACAAATGTTAGTCATTGAAACAGAAAAATTGACTAAAAAGTTCGGAAATTTTACCGCCGTGGATTCTGTGGACCTTAAAGTTGATAAAGGAGAAATCTACGGACTATTGGGACCAAACGGCTCTGGTAAAACTACTATAATTAAGATGCTCTGTGGCTTGCTCCGTCCAACATCAGGAAACATAAAACTAGGTCAAACTGTTCCGAGCAAAGCCGTGATGCGCAAGATCGGTTACATGCCTCAGGATACCGCAGTGTATCTCGACAATACAGTGCATGAAAATCTTTTTCTATTCGGAGAAATCGGCGGTTTACCTAAAGAACGACTGAAGGAGCGAGAGCAAGAAATGCTAGAGTTTGTAGATCTTACAGACCGACGTGATGCTATTGTCTCCACATTGAGCGGCGGCATGAGACATCGCTTGAGCCTTGCCTGCGCTTTAATACATGAGCCATCTTTATTGTTCCTAGACGAACCCACCGTAGGTGTAGATCCTGAACTAAGAGCAACTTTCTGGAAGTATTTTGAAGCAATGGTTAAAAAAGAAATTACTGTAATTATTACCACACATTACATGGACGAGGCAAGTCACTGTTCAAGAGTTGGTCTTCTAAGACAGGGAAAAATTATTGCAGAAGGAGAGCCAAATGACCTAAAAAAGAGGACTGGTGCCGAATCCCTAGAAGATGCATTTTTAGTTTTAGCTAGGAGGAATAAGCCATGAATCTACGACGTACTTTAGCATTCACCCGTCGCGCCCTTCTACAATTCAGACATGACCGACGCACCTTGGCTTTTGTCCTGTTAATGCCGCTTTTAATGATACTTATTTTTGGATACACATTTGGAGGGGACGTTGGTAACGTAAAGGTGGAAGTTGCTAACCAAGATGTTGGACTTGCACCTGCACTTCCACAAGACTTGCACATGGCAGATAATGTAATAGATAATCTAAACAAAAATACTCTATCAATTCATAATTCCTCAGATCCGCAGGAGGCAAGACAGACAGTTGACAAAGGAAATGCGTGGGCAGCTATTATTTTCCCAGCTAATTTTACCGCGACCCTCATCCAGAATTTAAACACTTCACAAGTTTCAGCGCGTCCAGTTGTGGAAATATATTTGGATGGTTCCAATCCGACCATTGCATCTGCAGTGATTAAAACTGTATCGCAAGCAATACAAACAACTGTCGGTGAAATAGCGGCCAAGCTCAACGTAAAGAGCATCGAGATGCCTATAGCAATTAATCAGGTCTATGCCTATGGCGGCGGTGACACCAAGTTCATAGACTATTTTGCACCCGGCGTAATATCATTTGCTATAATGATGGTCACGACGATGATTACTATCATTCTTTTTGTGAACGAAAGACGCGATGGTACTCTTCAACGCTTGTTAGCATCTCCTGCAAGTGAGACTGAAATTGTTATTGGATATGCACTAGCTTTTGCTGTAATCGGAATCATCCAAAGCATCGTCGTCCTAGTTGCCGCAATTCTACTCTTCAATATTACAATTTTAGGAAATGTACTGTTGGCACTCTTGGTTGTGTTGCTTCTTGCCTTTGGGCATCAAGGTCTGGGAATTTTATTATCGGCTGGAGCCAAAAATGAACTGCAGGCAATACAGTTCATTCCTTTGATACTCTTTCCTTCAATTCTTCTTGCTGGACTTTTTTGGCCAATAGAATCGATCCCCAGTTATCTACAACCTCTATCTTTCTTCATCCCTCTGCGATATTGTATCGATGCTGAACGCTCAATCATGTTGCGTGGTTGGGGCCTTGGTGAAATATGGGTCGATGTTGCAATACTTGTGATTTTTGCCATATTGACACTGGCAGGAAGTGTGCTACTTCTTAAGAAAAGAGATTAAAAAGGAATTCAACGCACAAAGCCTAAATGTAGTTTATCTCGTTATTTTTGTATGTCATCTGTGAATTTTTTAATTTTATCGGCATAATTTTCTTTTAAGACGTCCATCACTTCAACATAGAGTGAACCAACTGGTTTCTTTTCGCATAGTTCTTCCATTTGAGAGAATGTAGTTTCAAAATCGCTTCCACCCATGGTGCAAAAAAAAGCTACGTTTTTGAAACGATTTTTATTTTGATGGATATACGTTCTAACAGGAGAAGACATGGTACTAGTCCAAACAGGTGTACCGATTATTACAAGGTCATAGAGAGATGGATCATTCTTAATCTCTTTGAGCATAGTAAGTTCCTTTTTCTTGGCTTGACGTCCTGACCGCAAATAACCAAAGGGACCTGATCTCTTCGTGGTATCTATGATTTCTTCAATGTCACAGCCAAGATTATTTGAAATAGCTTCGGCAATCTTTTTTGTTCGCCCAGTCCGTGAATAATATGCTACAAGTGCTTTCATAAATATCTAACCCGTAATCTCTTACAAATAAAAGAGATTTGCGATTTAAATCAAATTTTAGCGCATGAACTACGAAATCACACTTTCTTTGTTTCTTTTTTAAGAAAATTGTCAATGTCGCTGTGGATGTCGGAAGCGGGTTTTGTTTCTCTATTTGTTGGATTTTGTCTTGACAATTCATTATTCGCCTTCATCGTAGAGAATCGATATATCTGTCCATGCAATCTAGTAATCTCGCCTCCAATTTGTTCTTGAAGTTTGCGATTCTCTTCACGTAGGTGACTTACTTCATCTTCAAGGTGTTTTATGTAATCATGAGTTACTTGGTTAACCGGCTCAGGTTCACCTAGGCTAACCTTTTCCAGTTGTATTTGGTTAACTGGTTGACCTGTAGAGTTGAAATAGTGCCATAATGCATCTCTTAGAAGTTCGCTATGAGTTATGCCCTGCTGGTTCAATTGGTTAACTATTCTTTCTTCCTTCTCGGTTAACTTAAGTGCAATTGCTTTTCCCATATACATCCCATTCCCGTAAACCATTGGTAAATAACTTCATTGCATATAAATGTTAATGTTTTGTCGTTTGATTCGCATTCGAAAAATACAAATAAAAAGCGGTAGAAGAATTATTTAATTACGGATTTACATCCTGTACATTTTAAGAACCCAGCCTTTCTTAGGTTTCTCAATATCTCTCTTATTTTCAACCTTGAGGACATCGCCAACTATTGAATCAGATTTAGCTTTTGATTCAGATTTCATATCTACATCTTGCAAGATGGGTTTGCGAGATTCTTCAAGATAAAACATTATGCGATCGAATTTTTCATCGATTCGTTTAATTGAATCCTTAACCTGGTTGTGATATTCAGCTTGGAGCAAATTATAAGAATCTTTCAAATATTGAACTTCTGCTGCGTGTTTGGTCTTCCAGTCCTGTGTCTCATTCTCCAGCTGATGCATCCTTGTGTTGAGTTGTTCAATGTAGAGAGCCAGATAGTTATCAGTCCGGTCTACCGGGTTTACCTTTCGGTCTACCAGGTCTACCTTCTGGTTTACCGCTTCTCCTGTAAAGCGGTTTACCACTTGGTCTACCTGGTCTACCGCTTCTCCTGTAGGGTGGTAAACCAGGTCTACCTTGTGGTTTACCTCTTCTCCTGTAAAGTGGTCTACCGCCTGGTCTACCAAATTAAAGTAATGTCTCAATGCATCTCTCAAAAGAATACTATGAGACACGCCTCGCCCATGTATCAAATCGACTATCCTCTCCTCATCAGGAGTCAACTTTAACGATATGGTTCTTCTCATTTGGCAATCCCATCTTATAATTTCAGGGAAATAAATTTAATATATATTCTCTTCCCCTCTTCTTAAGTATATCATCCAAAGTATTATAGTAGAATCGCCTAAATGGTACTTATATTTTTTTAAGCAGATTGTTTTGTGTTTTTAACAAAGATGAATAACACAAGAGAACAAATAGATAACAATAATGCAAAGATGAATGTCGCTTGGGGAGATATCTTATCCCAAAGAAGACCTAAAATAATCCCTCCAGGGAGAGCTATGATTCCCGTAGCAGTATGAAATGTTCCTAGAGCAGTTCCCTTTAAATTTGGCGGTGCTAGATCAACTACAAATGCCCTTTGAACACCGTCAATCATGGCAAAAAAGATTCCGTATGTTACAAAGAGAATTATTATTGCATAAATCTGGGAAGTCAAGATAAGTCCTATTGCTGTAGCAGAAAACAATACATATCCGGCCATAAGAACGGGTTTCCGACCTTTCTTATCGGAAAGGATTCCTGCAGGAATGGTAAATAGAGAATAAACAACATAGAATAAAACATAGAGAAGAATCGCATTCTCATCTGTAAATCCAATATTTTTTGCTTTTAATAAGAGAAATGCGTATCCGAAATTTCCCAGAGCGAAAATAGTTGAAATTATTACAAAGAGTTTTAAATTCCAAGGCAGTCGTTTCAAACTAACTTGAAATGATTCAGTTTTTTGTTTCTTGATTGTTAAAGGCCTGTGTTCTTCTTTTATTAGTAGTACACACAATACAGCTATAACTCCAGGCAAAAATGCAAAAAGGAATATACTTTTAAATCCCATCAAAGGCAGAAGAATGAAAGCAAGAGCCGCACCTGAAACTGATCCAAGACCATCCATTGCTCGCTGAAAGCCATAGGCTTTTCCTCTTACCGATGCATCAGCTGATTCGGCAACGATTGCATCTCGTGGTGCATCTCGAATACCTTTACCAATACGTTCAACCACTCGTACAAGAAGGATGAATGGCCATGAGGTCGTTAACGCAAACAAAGGTTTAGTAATTGATGATAAACTATACCCAACAAAAACAAACGGTTTACGTCGTTTAATTTTATCGGACCAATAACCTGAAAAAACCTTTAACAAAGAGGCTGTAGTTTCTGCCGCTCCTTCAACGAGACCAACAACCCATGCACCTGCACCAAGAGATATTAAATACAAAGGAATCAAGGGAAATATCATCTGGCTGCTCAGATCTGTAAAGAGACTAACAAAACCAACAATGATAATGTTTCTTGTAAAGCCTCTCAGAAATGATTTTTTATCCATGTTTTATCTCCCCTTACATACAAATCAGTTTCTTTTATTAACAAATCTTCTTTTTATTTTATCACTCGTCAATTCACGAATTGCATCGGATGCAATCCATTTCGCAGATTTTGAATTAATTTTCTGAATCTCTTTTGCGATCTCAATGGCTCTTTTATTCAAATGTAGATTTCGTTTTCCAATGTTTCGTAAAGCCCAATTCACAGCTTTTTTTACGTAGTTACGTTCATCGACAGAATGTTTTATGATGATGGGAAAAAATTCTTCAAATTTTTTATCAGTAGCGGTTTTATCATGTACTGCTAATCCGGCTATAAGAGAAAATGCTCCTCGTTTTACAAACTCCTTTTCATAGTCTGCCCACTGATAAACCTTTTCATATGCAAGCGGGGAAAGATCGAAAAGACTCGTGCATGCCTGGTCGCAAATGTCCCATGAATCAAAATCCTCAGCCCATGCATCCATCTGATCTGCAGTTACTTTCTTTGGGTCATCGATGAAACAAGCAAGTAATCTTGCATCATGAATCTTGGAGTCCCATAACTTCAATGCAAGAGGATGGCTTCTGCCTATTTCTTTTGCTAGAGGTCTCAATTGATAAATCGATATGCCAAGGTTGTTTTTTGGGTTTATTCCATATCGTTCCATTCCCTTGACGTTTTCTGGGTTTGCGAGTGATTGTAATTTCTGAATGACTTCTTCGTAGCCCATTGTTATCGCCTGCACCTAAAAATATACGCGATAGATATCAATTTTTTCATCATTAAACCGACGACTCAATACTATTTCAGATTTTAATTTGGCGTTTGATAGATTTGTATCAAGTTTTTTTCTATCCGATAGAGAACTAAAGACAAAATATGCACGGCCATTTTTATTAAGATGCTTGTGCAGACCTTCGATGAAACGTTTGATAACAACTAGACCTGTTGCACCTCCATCTGTAGCAACGTCAAACCACCCGCTACCACCGATGCGGTCTTTGGCACGTGTCGGAAGATATGGCGGATTGAAAATTACTACATCGAACCTTTCATCTGGTTTAACCACAGAAAAAAGATTCCCACATCTAACCTCAACATTTCCTTTCAGCAAAGATAAATTTTTCGAATAATTGCTTTGAGTAAGTTCAACTGCGTGAGGATTGATGTCGGTACAAACTACCTTTGCTCCGCGACGTGCGCACTCAAGAGCTATAATTCCGCACCCAGTGCCAATTTCAAGAACTCTATCACATTCGTTGACATCTAGAACTTCTAAAAGTTGAAAAGTATCCTCTGCAGGTTCGTAGATTTCAGAATGAAGCTCTATGGCGAGTCCGTTGTAATGAAAAAATTTGGTAGACGATTTTTTGTTCAACTGATGAATCACCTAATTTTTATCTTATCATAGTATGAATTCTGATGTTAAAAACTTATATTTATTGGTAAAACATACGGGATTCGAAATGTTGCTTTGAATACAGAAGGTGACAAGATATGAAATTCTGTCCAAGATGCGGATCAACAGAAGTTGGCTGGGTTCTGCCCTACGACCGACAAAAATATGAATGCAAAGATTGCGGATACGTAGGAGCATTAATCGTTGAAGATGGAAAAATGGCAGAGGCCGTACGAAAAGAATATATTAAAAAAGAGCAACTTAAAAATAAGAATAAGATTGAAAAATGAGTGATGATACGTAGTGCGTGGTGAGTGGTAGATTATCGCTTAAAAATTTTCATGAATAAACATTGTGGGAGGAAAAGACAATGGTTGCTATTGAAGTGAAAAATCTTGTAAAAAGTTATGGATCAATTGAAGCTGTAAAAGGTGTATCATTTAGCGTTAAAGATGGAGAGATTTTTGGACTTATTGGACCAAATGGAGCCGGTAAAACAACTGTATTGCGGGTTGTTTCAACTTTACTTAAAATAACCTCAGGATCAGTCAAAATTATGAATCTTGATGTGGAAAAAGATGCAGACAAAATACGTAAAATTATCAGTTATTTACCTGAAGATGCAGGGGCATACAAAAATCTAACAGGTAGAGCATATCTTCAATTTATCGCAAATTTTTTTGACGCAAAACAACACCACCAAATGGTTGAAAAAGGAATAGAAATAGCAGATCTTGCCGAAAGAATCGACGACAGGGTTGATACGTATAGCAAAGGTATGATGCGACGTCTACTTGTAGGAAGAGCATTGATGATAAACCCAAAACTTGCAATACTGGATGAACCAACCTCAGGACTGGACGTAATTAATGCTCAGGAGATTAGGAAACTTGTAAAAAATACTGCAAAAAAAGGAACTACGATATTACTATCTTCACACAACATGCTTGAAGTGGAATATCTGTGTGAGCGTATCGCTTTGATATCGGACGGAAGGATCTTAGAAGAAGGTGAACCAAAAACTTTGATGGATAAATACGAAGCAAATAACATAGAAGAAGTTTTCATGAGGGTGGTGCAACAATGAGTGGACTTGGAAATATAATTAAAAAAGAAATCAAAGAACTGCTCACGCCAGCAACATTTGTACCAATTATTATCGTCGCACTTATTTTTGGCACCATGGGTAGCAGCATTCAAGGAATCCAAGAGCAGGCAAAAGAAAAGCCCGTAATCGGCGTCATCAATATGGATAACGGCAACTTATCTAAGATTGCTACAAATATTTTTAATACTAGTGCTAAAGTCATTTTCAACTCTTCATGCATCTGCGACAAACAAGATGGAGTAGATGCGCTCAAACAAAAAAATGGAGTGGCACTTATCATTATTCCTGAGAATTTCACCGAACAAATACTTAATGGACAGCCAGGGCAAATCGAAGTCGATTGGATTATGAAAGGCGCAGGGCTCATGGATACCATTTCATCAAGCATTTTCCAATCCTTGATTACCTCCATTAACACTAACATCTCCACGGAACTAATCCAAGGTAATTCCTCTGTTAACGCCTCATTTATTCTTACGCCGACACGAAAGGTCGAAACCACGTATTTTAAAGACCGAGAGTTCAAAGACCTCTCACCGGACGCCATCGTCAGTATGCTGTCCTCACAGTCCTTGCTTATCCCTATTGTCATGATGATGATTATTATTATGGCAGGAAGCATTGTAATCACTTCGATGGCTCTGGAAAAGGAGAATAAAACCCTTGAGACACTGTTGACGTTACCAGTGAATCGAACCAGTATTGTTACAGGAAAAATTGTTGCGGCTGCGGTCATCGGTTTGCTTCTCTCCGTGATCTATATGGTCGGGATGAGTTATTATTTCCAAGGCTTAGGGGTGTCTGGAGGTGTGAATATTGCCAAATATGGCCTGACGCCCACCGCTCAAGATTACATAGTGATAGGTATCTCTCTCTTCGTCACCCTCATTGCAGGATTAGCTCTTTGCATGCTACTCGGTACGTTTGCAAAGAACTACAAAAGCGCACAGACCCTTACCTTCCCCATCACAATGCTTGCTCTGATTCCCATGTTCATTACCATGTTCACAGATTACGATGCGCTTCCATTAGCACTCAAAGTATTCACGTTTGCAATACCATTTTCCCACCCAATGATAGCACCAAGAGCACTCATATTCCACGATTATATAACTGTACTAGGGGGCATCGTCTACGTCTTAATATTCGCCATTATAACCATTAGCATTGTTGTATGGATTTTCAAAACCGATCGATTACTCACAGGCAGTACGAGAAGGAAAAAAGGGACAAATATAAGAGGAAATATTTTTAGAATACCTAGATTACGGTGAGGCACCAGACATCCATGATCTTCATTGCTAGAGTTGTTTCGGGCAAGGAAAAATATAAATATATGGATAATAATATAATAACAATAACAGATTATAACAAACAGGTGTCCCATACGATGAAAAAATACATCGCAATTGGAGTAGCTTTGTTGTTTTTAGCTACGAGTATAACAATTGTATCTGCAAAAGAAGATCGAGTAGTTGAATCAAATTCTTGCACAGGCACTTTAACAAATGAAACTTTTAGGTTTTGTACTATAAATTCAACTGGGCACGGTAGATCATACGCTTATATTCCGTATAAACCTAGTGGCAAAAGGCTCACTTTTTTTATTGGATATATTGAAGATGGAACCACAATCATAAAAAGTAGTAAAGGAACATTGACAATAAAAGGCGAAGTTTCCATTGAATTAGGAAGAGGAAAAATTAATTTTTTCACAAATTTCCTTGGAAAGTATGAACTTCCCATTCAACCAATGTCTTATAGATATATATTTTTAAAAGGAATTTGCCATAATTTAAAAGTTACCTATTGGGTTAATTAAATTTTTTTATTTTTTTAAGAGACCACCTTTCCTATAAATTTCAAGTTGTACTTTAGAAAAAGGTCTAACTTTTATCTTTGTTTTTTTAGTCATATCAATGATATCACCAGTCTGAAAATCAACTGAAATGACATCACCATCCTCTATTTTATCAGTGATTTCTTCTGCAACAAGAATTGGCATAGCACTATTGATTGCGTTTCGTTCATAGATAGCGCCAAATGATTCTGCAATTATAACACCGATGCTAAGTGATTTGAAACAGTCTACAGCCTGCTGCCTGGAACTGCCGCAACCAAAGTTCTTTCCGACAACAACAATATCACCTTTCTTTGCCTCTTTTGCAAACTTTTCGTAGCCTTTTAAATTATCAAAGGTGTACTGTCCCATCTCATTGATATTTGTAATTGCGAGATATCTATTATGGAATATCATATCGGTATCAATATTGTCCTTTTTTATTACCCATACAAGTCCCTCGACTTTCAAAGGTGGAATAACATTTTTTCCTTTTGCGACGACTGCAGACGGCTTAGCTGCAGGTATAATGACTGACTTGGGTTTCTTTGGTATTTCATCAGCTGTTGTAATAAAACCAGCAGCAAGAGATGCTGCAACTGTCGCCGGAGAAGCTAGATAGATATCACCCCCACCTTGCTTACCAACAAAGTTTCGATTGCCAGAAGATATGGATATTTCGCCAGCACCTGTTTGTCCTATTTGTCCAGCGGCACATCCTGCGCATCCAGCTGAACCGACAAGCGCACCAGCATCCTTAAAAATTTTAATCAAACCCTCTTCAAGACATTGATTCCAAATTTTATCCGTCGCCGGAACAATCTTAAGAATTCTTCCTGGAGCGACTTTTTTGCCCTTTAGGATCTTTGCTGCAGCCCTCATATCCTCCATACGCCCATTGGTACAAGACCCAATAAAACCTGAATCTACTTTTGTGCCTTTTACATCACAAGCGTTTATCACATCTTCAGGATGACCGGGACGCGAAATCTGCGGACCAGCCCCTTTGACATCTATCTCAATAGTACGTTCATATTTTGCATCCTTATCAGCAGTTATAACAGATGGGAACAGTATTATTATGCCACCCATCTCAGTGGCCATAGACGCAATTGTAATCTTTCCATCAAGAGACAAAGAATCGACGTAATCTCCGTACATCTCAGCCACATAGCCCAACAATCCATTGGCACCAAAATGTTTCATCATTTTTAATATGACATCTTTGGGAGAGGCGAATTTTGAAGGCATACCTTTGAGAATTATTTTGATCGTCGGTGGGACTTTAAACCATACCTTTCCGTAGGCGAACGCGTGGGCAATATCGTTATCACCCATACCTTGACCAAATGCGCCTATCGCACCCAAAATATTTGCGTGCGAATCTGTTGAAACAATGGTATCACCAGGCTTTGCAATCCCCTCATCAATAACAATATGAGTACCTATTCCTCTTTCAATATCAAAGACTTTAATTCCGTTTCTTCTAGCAAAAAGTCTACATATATGTTGATTAGCTGCATATTTCTGATCACATCCACCTGGATTGCAATCAAAAGTGAAAAATGTTTTTTTGGGGTCATCAATTGATAAATTATTTTCCTCTAAATTTTTTACAACATTTGCGCCACCGAAATCCCGAGCGACGCGAACGTCAATATCAACATCAATTATATCATCAACGTTAACTTTACTTTTAGAATGCTTTTCAAAAATCTTCTGAATTATTGTTTTGCCCATTTTCAAACACCTTTAGATTAAGGAATTTTTCTTGATTCTTTTCCTTTGTAAATTCCTTCTGCAAAGTTTATCTGCCGCATGCGAGGTTGTGATGCAACTTCCTCAAAGTAATGAGCAGATAGCCCAGCTATTCTTCCATAGATAAAGAACGCTTTAGCCATTGCAGGATCAAGACCCATGTCTGCCACAATTGCTCCAATCACGCCGTCGACATTTATTGGTAGATTCATTCCTCTAACCTGTTCAAATATCGTACCGACCATCTTGGAAAGTTGCACATGTTCACCAGCAACACCAGTTTGAGATGCAAAATTCCAAAGAACGTCGCGCCTTGGATCCTTGGTATGAAGTCTATGCCCAAGGCCTTCTATTCGTTTTCCTTCTTCGATGTATTTTCTCATAAGTTCTCGTGCAGTTTGAGCTACGTCGACTTTTTCTTTTTTTGATTTCATAATGCATTCGTTGAAGAACTGCGCAGCTTTTGCACCAGCACCACCATGAACATCAGTAATCGCACCAACACCATGAGCCACCGCTACTTCATAGGGTGTTCTTGTGGATGAAGCGATAATAGTGGCTTGAGCAGATGGCGGAGTAACTCCATGATCTACACATGCAACAATCATTGCTTCAATCATGCGAGATTGCTTTTCATTAACTGTCGAATTTCCAGTAACAGCACGGTAAATAATATGTGAAAATGGTTCGTTTTCATGAAAATTTTCTAAAGCCTTTTCATTGCCCAATATTGCACCCATATACCTGGCAGTTCTGCCAAGAGCAAATACAGTCTTCTTTACTGCTCCATCGGTTCCTTCTTCTGGAAACTTAGCCAACTCTTCATCAAGAACAAAATATTTCACGAGAGTCTTTGAGATATCTTCATTTTTTAAGCGCGTAACCTTTGGTACAGGTTTTTTTGCAGCTTCAACAGCAATCTTTCTCATTTCCTCAAGTGTTTTTTTATCTGGAAATTCTCCTTTTACTAAAAGATAAGCAGCCTCAAGGAAACTTTTCTTTTCAACAATATCTTGTAATGGATAACCGGAAATTAAAAGGTTGTTTGGCATCACTTTTGTAATAAGTGTTCCCCAGCCAGGTTTTTTTGCAGGGGCATCCCAAATAGTTTTCATTTTTTTATAATAATTTTCAACGTCAAAGTAGGTTTTATTATTCAGCCTCTTTTTTACTTCAGTGATAAGATCATATTGACTATTTACAACAGGTATACCTGCACTTTCAAGTGCTTGTTTCTTTGATTGAAATGTTCCATAGGCTTGTCCTGGCGAAACAATTGCTCCAGCATGACCCATGGTTTTTCCTTCAGGTGCATTTGCTCCAGAAATCAATGCCACAAGTGGTTTTGGATATTTCTTCGGATTTTTCTTTATGTCTTCGGCAAGTAATTCTTCTTGACAACCACCGATTTCACCGGCAACGACGACAAGGTCCGTATTTTTATATTCCATTGCAAGAGGAACAAGATCACGGAATGTCGAGCCGATCGCGCCATCTCCGCCAACACCTAGAACCGCATTTTGTGCAATTCCTACGCTTGCTAATGCATCTGAGAGATGATAGAGTATAGCTCCGCTACGCGAGATAATCGTAACGCCTCTTGGTCCAAATTTTTCTGATGAGATTTCTTCAGGATAAAAAACATCAGGAAGTATCCCTGCTTTAATTCCCTCTGGTGGAAAAATAACCCCTGGGGTATTACCGCCGATAAGAATCGTTTTATGTTTACGTGCAGCAACAAGGATATCACGTACATCTTTCAGTGGTATACCTTCACTGATGAGAATTACAACAGGAATTCCGGCCTCGATAACTTCTATTGTGGCATCCTTTGCTGTTGAATAGTGTCGCCATATGCTTGCCACAGCAATATAGGGATGCTCTTTTAGACATTCTTTGATTGTGTCATAGACGGGTATTGTTTCCAAGAGTCTTGTTCCACCGCGACCTGGTGCAATTCCAGCAGTAATTGTTGTACCGTACTGCTGCATTAGTTCAGCATGTCTTGTACCTTGCCCACCAAGACCTATAACGACTGTCTCGATTGTCCCTGTCTCCTTAATTTTCCTAGCAATATCAGGACGTTTTTTCTCTATGATGTAGTAAAGCATTCCTTGATCAGGAGCAACCATTTTCATGTCTTCCACCCCCTAGATTCAAAAGCCTTTTCGATTCCTTCGCGAATCACGTCAGCCATTATTTTTTGGTTTCCAACGTATATAGTTACATTCTTCATCGCATCCGGGTCTTCAGCCTTTGCTTTTTCTAAGAACGTTCGAGCACTTGGAAGATCAGTTCCAACCATTCTCCCAAAAATAGGTACCATTCTTTTTCCGCTTTCATATCTTTCTTTTACCGCTTGTACCATACCGCGGATAAAAATGTCACAACTAGAGATTCCACCAAATCGTGAAGTTACAATAAGATCCACAACAGAATAATCCATCAGAAGATGAAACATCTCAGCAACCCTGTTTTGTGTTGGGCCACCGCCGCTATCCATGAAATTTACTGGAACTACACGATCGTTGAAGTATCGCTTTCCAATAGTTGCAACCTCATCGATTGAAAATATTCCATAGCCTGCTCCTCCTGGAATTAGACCAATGTACAATTTTTTAGGATCTTTTGTAAATTTATCTGATAAAAGATCAATATATGGAAAACCTGCTGTCTGAGCACGAAGTTCGTTCTTTGTTCGTTCTGCCACATCATGTCTTTTTTCCTTGATTCCTAATAGTTCTAGAAGTTCAACCTGTCTGAAAAGAGCATTGTCATCCAATACAAGTTTGGCATCAGCCGCAACTACTCCATCATTTGTGATAATCAATGGATTGATTTCACAAAGTCTTGCATCGAACTTTTGATAGGTCGCATATACTTTAGAAATGATATCTGCAAGTGCGTTTTTCAAATCTTTTTTACTTTTTAAGTTAGCTGCAAGAGAAGAAGCTAGATCATTTGCAATTGCCTTTGAAAGTTCTTTACTGTTGTCAATAATTTCTTTCTTTAGAATTGCCTCGGGTTTTTCCATGGCAACTTGTTCTATATCGATTCCACCTGATGCACTAACAATTACTACGTTGTTAAAAGTGGCGGGATCCATTGTTACACCAACGTAACATGCACCGGTTTCTTCTACAACCTCTTCCAATAAAATACATTCCACAGGAAAACCTTTTATCCGCAATTTGAACAAATCATTGGCAATTGATTTTGCCTCTTCCATGTTTTTTGCTTTTTTGATACCCCCGGCTTTACCTCTGCCACCCACGAGAACCATAGACTTCAGCATTATGGGGAATTTTAGTTTTAATTCATCAAGTTCTTTTAGAGAATGAATAACACCATATTGTTTTGGTATAGGGATTCCTATCTTATCAAAGACTTTCTTTGCTTCGTATTCGTAGAGTTTCATTATACTGACCTCTTTTACTTTTTCATGGTTTTTTTAATCTCGAAATCAATGAAATCACAATGATGAACAATAATAGCATCTGGAGTTCTATTCATATTATCGCCTTCATGAGAATGTGCTGCAATGATATGAACGACTTCTTTTGGTAAACCACATTCCTCAGCAAGTTTTGCACCTGACTCAGGGTGGCGCATCTTCAAGCCTAGTTCACTCTTAACAACTTTTCCGCCCTTGAATTCGTACTCTAAAAGTTTCCCAACGTCGTGAAGTAGTGCACCAGCAACTAAATAGTCTTTATCTAGTTTTTCTTTTCTTGTATTTCCTATATTCCATACTAAATTGGTGACTCTTTTGGTGTGATCAATAAGCAGACCTGAATTTTCAAAAATGAGAGTAAAGGGTATATCTTCCAGTCGTTTCCACTTGCCACGATCAGCAGCTAGCTTCCATACTGAAACGACTTTGTCTTGCAGGCTTTTATCTTTTATCCATTGTAATTCTGCGAAGCAGTTTTTAATATCGGTTTTTTCTACCATGTTCTCCCCCAAGAACTTTTTCTGTAATCTGTATATGTATTATTAACATTCTCTTCGATTTTAAAACTATAAAATAAGTAAAAAAAAGAAAAAAAGAGTGGAGTTAAGTTGTTGCTTTAGTTTATCGTTTGATGACGCAACAGCATTAGGTTTTGAAGTAGTTGATTACTTGATGAACTACCGACATTTTCTCCTTGCTGCACAAGATTCAGAAGTAGTTGACTGCTTGAACTGCCAACATCAATTGACAGACTCACTTTAAGAGTAAAAATAGTCCACCCACTATATGCACCAAGCTCATCTTTTACTCTTGCTTTTATACTATAGTTTCCTTTTAAAATCCAGGAATGTGTTTGATGCACTGCTTCACCAGAATCATATGGCCCAAGCCCCGACACACCATTTCCGTCACCCCAATCTATGTCGTAAAAGAGTTTTTGGCCGGTGTCATTATCTGTTGCGTTAAAGATGAAATGGTAAGTAAGTAAAGGCTTTATTTGATCTGGGCCTGTGATAATTGGATTATTTGGTGGGTTATTGTCTGTGATGGTAACGACCAATGGTTCTGACCATGGACTTCCAGCACCCCAGACGTCTCTCGCTTTTACTTTAACTTCGTAGGTACCGAGCACTGTCCAAATATGGGATGTTGCAACGGTTTGTCCTGATGGGTATGGTCCAAGCCAACCACTATTGTTTCCGTCGTCCCAATCAAACAGGTAATAAATTTGATCTCCATTTGGATCTGTTGTGCTACTGGTGTAGGTATATTCTTTATACCAAATTCCATTCGTTCGACCTACTGGTTTTGTAGGTTGTGCTGGTGGATCGCTTGGGTGAGGTGTCTTCAGCATCTGTGCAGGATCACCAAACAAAAGACAACATTCGATAACCCCTCGCCATGTTCCATCTGAGGAGTCCCAGTTAATCGTTGGAGCCATCGAGTCTTTAGACCAAGCATGTCCTACCCCAAGCTGCCAATTGCTCAGATCCCCAGATTTGTTTTCAACATCGAGGAAATAACTCCAGAACTGCTTTGCTTGGAATGCACTGCTTGAGTTCGTATTATCATATTGTCCCCACCCGTAACCAGTATTGTAAACACAGCCAAAGGCAAGGTAGGTATTAGAATTAAATAGCATGACATCTACAACACCATCATCTGCTGCATCAAAATCACCGCAGTGACATCCGTAATCGTGAATGAAGAAGGGTTTCGTGTTGTGGTACTGGCTCGCCCAGGTCGTATCAGTGACATCACAGGACATATGTGCATTTGCATGCGCAATAGCACTTATAACTGTAACGTGATCATTATTAATGGCGTTTCTAAACCCAGTTATTGCTGCGCTCTCACTGCCACCCTGCCAGCCGGGGTTTGGCGGTTCTGCTGTCCATTTTACAGATAGATCAAATGCATTATTGGGATTCACAGAGTTCCATGTTTCAAAACCATACTGGAAACCAGCCCAAGTTGGGAATGGTCCATTGGCACCAGGAATAGGTCCGAGCCAGTTACTGGTTCCTTTTATTGCGCTATAGTCGATGAAATCATCCCCCTGACAATTCCATGTTGTGTCTCCACCATAAAACCCTGTATGAGAAATGTAGTCAGCATCAGAGCTATCTGCATAGTAAAAGCTCTTGGTCAACCAGTTCGAAACATCCTGAGGCACATCACACGTGACTCGACCGATATATATCTCAGAATATAAATCAAATCCACTGTCACCTGCTTCACCCCATTGAGAATCATGATCTGCATTGAAATTGTTATCGAGATTACTCCAATATAGATCAGAGTCGACCCCGCCTTCATACTGGTAATATAACTGCCGAGCGGGAATATAAGGAGCATCTCCACCTATTAGAATATACCGTGTTCCCCAGTCTTCATAGGCATCTTTGCAGAATTCACGGATATGCGCCGGTTGATCATTGAACAGCGGATCTGAGTTCTGATAATCTGTACACGCGTTGATATCCTGTACAGTCACTACCGTACCGGTTAAACCATCACCAGCGTGCTTAGCTATAAGGCTATCCCAATTGTACGTCAGAGTACCACCAATATCCCAGTGATTAAGTCCGTTTTGGGTTGTGGTAACAATCACGTAGTCATAATGCTGGCTAGGATCGCACAGACCTCCAGGATAATCAAATGTGGGCAAATCAGCCGTCTGGTAGAGTTGTGTTAAGTCTGGGTTTGAAACAAGGGTTTTGACGTATGCTTCATCACTTGGATTATTGCTGAAAAACTGGTTAACATAACCGGTGTCCTTGAGATTAATGGTAACGGTAATTTCTGGATAGTAAACAAGAGTGCCATCCTTTGGATTATATTGCATTGGGTTAAGTCCGAAATCTAGAATTGCATAACCGTGGGAGTAACCTATGTGATAATCACTGTATATTGCAGATGGATATGGTTCATTGGAAGAATAGATGTTGGTATTCTTGATAAATTCTTGTTGCTCGTTGCTCCCAATGGGAATTGGCTTTTGATATGGTAAAATTGGCTTTTCTTTTAGATTAATACCAGATGGATTGATCGGAACAGGTGTTCCAACAATATTAATGCTGGTCACTGCTTTCTTGGGTGGTAGCAAGAGTGTAATTGTTCTTACAGGTATCGATGGATCACCCGCTTGTTTACCTATCGCCAAACATCCTTGCATATCGATTGTCGTATAATCGGAACCAACTGCTTGCATCGAGCTGAAGCTTGGTTCTTTAAAAAGGAACGTATAACTTAAACTATTAACATTCGGGTTCATTTGTTTACTTATTTTAACAGAATTTATTGTCGCTGTTGCCATAGATGTAGTTAACATTAAAACACATATTATTACACCTACGACTAATCTGCCTAACTTTATTTTTCCAAAATTTATGGTCTTCACAATATATACCTCCACGTAGTTTTAGTTAACAAATGTTAATGCGGAAATAGTTTAAATCTTTTTTGCAATAAATTGTAAGATAAAAAAAAGAGAGTATTGTTGGTTAACTATCGTGGTGACAGCCTTTGTAGCATTTTTAGGAACAACTGGTTTGAAGATTGCTGGTTGATTTTTTGACTGACACTTTGACTTATTTGCAGATCTAACGGCATTGTAACAGATAATGTTCCCCAATCGCTTTCCATGCCATAGTCATCCTTTGCTTTGACTTTTACAGTGTAGTTTCCCTGTTGACTCCAGCTATGAGTTGCAGATGCTTGCACACCGGATGCATGCGGCCCAAGCCACCCACTGTTCGATTCATCTCCCCAATCTACATAGTAGTATACATCGTCTCCATCAGGATCTGTTGTTACGAATGTATATGGGTAAGTTACACCAGTTCTTCCATGTGTTTGACCGGTTATCGTAGGTGTATTTGGCGGATTGTCCAGAACGATTGTTATTGTTAATGGATCTGACCAACTGCTTTGGACACCATAAACATCTTTTGCTTTTACTTTTACATCGTAGGTTCCTAATGCTGACCAAGAATGAGTTGCTGTTATAGTTAATCCCGAGGTGTATGGTCCAAGCCATCCACTATTATTTCCATCGCCCCAATCGAACCAGTAGTAGACTTGATCTCCATCAGGATCTGTGGTAGCAGTGCTGAATGTGTATTCTATGTTTTTCGCTCCACGGGTTGGACCGGTTATGGATGGTGTATCCGGTGGGTTGCTTGTAGAGCCCATAGTTAGATCAGGATTGCCGAAGAGTGACCCCCATTCAAACATTTCGTACCTCATGTAATCCCAGAGGTTGTTGGTATACATCTGTCTGAGCGACCACTGAAGTGCCGCACCCTGTGTATAGTCCCCTGAGGTACAACAAGAAGTAAAATAGTAGTCCATTGATTGGCTCGAGCCAGACATTGGGTTGCTCCAACCAGGACATCCATATGCAACCTTATTGGACCCAACGAAACCAACACCACCATGCTGCAGCATGGCCTGACCAAGGTTCAAATAATCGGTATCAGAGTTACTGCAGGCATCGGCAAAGATGATAGCTGGATAATTATCGTTGAGATAGGGACAGGTATCGGTGTTAACGAAATCTGTCTCAGAAGGGTATTGCCTGACGCATTCGGTTGGTGATCCATGGCCCGCCCAGTCAACAAACGCATACGTACCCGTTGACCAGACATTTTTCACATTATTATATGTGATATCACCATCCATGGGATGCGTCGAATAACCCTGTTCGTACAAACGCGTGCGTATCCAGTCCGACATCCAGGGATTGTTGCTGGGATTTGTCTTGTAATCCATGAGTACAGCATTGTCAGTATCGGACCAAAAGAACGCACCTAAGAGAAGGATATTCTTTTTGAAGGCGGGGTTGCTATTTTGTTCATAGGCAACAGATTTTTCACAGATGCTTTGAACTATAGCAGGGTCGCCCCAGGGGATACGACCGACGTTTACTTCAGCCTGGAAATCGATGGGGTCGGAATTTTCTCCATAACGATGATTTCCATTTGCATCCCAGGACTGACTGTCCGGCAGAGAAAGTTCAGCATAATAATAATCAGTCTTTGGTCTTCCGTATCCTACATTCTGCCAACATTCGCGCATAGGAACGTCATTGTAACTGCCGACTAGACACACATCTTGGATGCCCCATGCACTTGACGGATATTTTTCTAATAGAAATGCCCTCATTTTTGCAGCAAGGTCATAACCAGTATAGCTACTACTAATCCAAGAGGTGGTAACAACATTCACGCTTCGCCCTTTGTTGCTTTCCCAGTTAACAAGTGAGGTTACCGAAGATGTTAATGAATCGGTGGTAATTATGATATAATTATATGAATCTCTACCTGATGAACCACTTGGGTACCAATTCTTTGCTTGATCATAATTAAGGATGATTTCTTTTGCAATTTTTTCGGTTTGTGGAAGGTTATCAATCATGATATCTTTGGACGAAAAATCTTTAGAAACAGTGTATTTGACAGATACGGAAATGATAGAGTGGTAAATCAACTTGCCAGAGAGGGGATAATAGGTAAACGGGTTAACTCTCACATCCACCAGATTATATTTTCTATAACCGCCAGTATTAACAATTTCAGCAATGGATCCTGGGTACGGATTATTACTTTCATAAACTGAGTTATAGTTTTCATTATATTTCTTTAACTCTTGCTCATAAATAAGTGGATTTTCTTCACCAATTACTCTTGGTAATGGTGACGGAGGTATCTTGTAAGAACCAGAAAGGACCATATCTTTGGTACTGAAACTTATATCAGCAAACTTGGCCTCAGGCGGTATTGCCACAGAGAATATCTTTGAAGGCAGATTTGGTTTACCTGGTATAAGTAAACGACCAAAATTCTCAACAGATATCATATCTCCTTGTGTGGTTCTTTCAATTTCATATAATCCCACAGGTATGTTCACATTTATTGCACCGTCTTTGTTTATACTTATGCTATTGGCACCTACCAATACACTGCAAACCATCAGCGTACAAACAAAAATACCTATTGCTTTTTTTATCATTTTATCTCCCTCTTATTCTATGTTTCAAAAATTTATGAAACTTAGAATCGTTATCAGTATTTAAATTTCATTGGATTATGTATTAGTTTTTGTCTGATTCTATTTATTGAATTAATTGAGTTGAATATTTTTTGAAATTAATTATGAGAAAAAGAGTAAATCTTTGTCAATATAGTATTCATATTGTTTCCCATGTTGTATGACATAATGACCCGGATTGACGCCCATTCGCTATACTCATCGAAGATGTCTTTTGCCATGGCTCTTATTGTATAGGTAGCACCTGCTTCGAATGTATGTTGTAGTACCAATTTATATCCGGAGTTGTATGGTCCAGTCCATCCACTGCTTGTACCGTCTCCCCATTCAACTAAATAGTAGATATCATCTCCGTTTAGATCTGTTGATTTAAAAGAGTATTCATAGGTTGTTCCTACTGCACCGATTCTTTTACCTGTTATCGATGGTTTTGATGGAGCCACATTGTCGATATTAATTCTAAATGGTTCTGACCAGTCGCTTTCGCTATTCATAATGTCTTTTGCTTTAACTTTAATATAGAACGAGCCTCTTTGATTCCATGCGTGGGATGCTTGTGCTTGTGCTCCCGAGTTAAATGGCCCTAACCAGTCACTGATATTGCCATCTCCCCAGTCCCATTTGTAAAATATTTGATCTCCTTCGAAATCTGTTGTAGTTGTTTGGAAATTATAAGTTTGGTCTAGTTTTCCAGTTTCAGGTCCTGTTGGTTTTTGTGGAATTTCTGGAGGCCTATTTAGATAGAATAATTCTTGGTGATATAGATAGTTGTGTGCTGTAACTGTTAATGTTACTTGTTCTGTTGAAGCTTGACTTGTGCTTAGGGTAACCTTTCCAGATACATCTGTAATGCCTTTTTCATAGATACCATTTTGTTGATATATACATACCAATGCACCTTCAACAGGATCACCATCTGTGTTCTCAACTATTATTTCAATATTACCCGATAAAACGTTATATGTTACATTTAGATCTTCTGGCATCTGGGTCCAAACCTCTATGGTTGGATCACCAAAAACATGGAACTCCTCAAACGTGGCTCTTGAGGCAGCATAGTCTGGTGACCAAGGATACGGAGAGCATCCGCCCGGAACAATATACTTATCATACATCCAGAATTTTCCATAATTCATCACCTGAGAAATTCTGTATACTGCACCAGTGAATGGATTACTTGATCCGCCATTTGGATAATTTGGGTCAAAATTTGGCCACATGGCATCAAATAATCCGCAACAAAATTCATCATTGTAGCCACTGTAACTTACTCGTGTTGATGCTAGCACTGCTACAAAACCTTTGTTTTCTACTCTTAATCCTACTTCACCGATTGATTCGTAGTTGCCAGGTTCTGAATCTGTTTCTCCATCAAACCAGCCGCTATCACAGTTTAATGAAAACATCACCGGATACATTCTACCATTTGTTAATGTGGGTATATTTGTCGTATCAAATTGCGGGCCAGACCAACCCGTATAAGAATAACCATCATTTTGAGATGCACCATGGTCTCTATGATTCGCAATAATCACGCCATTGTTGATTGCATTAATGACACCCTGGGTGGACCCCGGTGGGGTTGTACCCTGATATTGTCGGTTACAAGTGTATCCTGCGGGGTTGAGATAATTGTAAACCCTTTCCGAGGTGTAAACAAAGTATCGACCTGATTCCTGTTTCGCCGCAAGAAGAATATCATCGAACCAGTTTACATCCATGTATGGCGTCTTACTATAATCTAAAATTTTATTTACGACTATATTGAGTTCATTTTCGTTGTCTACTGAAATTCTTCCAGCATGTATCTCAGGTAGATAATCTGTTCCATTGACTGCGGTATACCAAAAATCAGTACCTGTGGGTGTACCGTGGTATGGATGGATATTAAGATAATTCACCGGTATTTGGTCTGCATCCCCAACAATTAAAAGAAAAGAAGGTGGTAATTCCCAATTATTGTAGGCGTTGGTCATATAGTTTCTTAGATCTAATGCAGTTGTACCAATTTCAGACCAGTTTACAACCTTTGTTTCGATTCCTGATTGATGTCTCCATTCGGCTAGGGGCAGTATTTCCTCATAAAAAGGATCATATACAACAATTAGAAGATCGGCACGATCACTATTTCTAGAGAGAGATTGCGAGTTATGTGGTGTTGCTCGTTCAATCATGTTGGAATTAATTACGAATGAGTCAAGAATCGGTTGGAAATATATTGAACGGTAACGAGCTGGAATGAATTCTCCACTGCCTCCCGAAAATTCTAGTTTGATATCGATATTGTTGTAAAATTTTAACGTTTTAGAGTATGGATTATAAACAAACGGGTAAACAGAAACCTGCACCATTCTGCATCCACGCATAATCATTATCGGACTGATTTCTACGATTGAACGTGGGTAGTATTCATCCTGGTTGTAAAAACTATCATTTATTGTGAAAGGTGGATCATCGTATCCTCCTGTCTCAGGTTTTGGAGGCTGCGAAGGAAATATGTAATAATCCTTAAGGGGAATGTAATCAGATAAAGCATAGTTTAGACGCACTTCTGCTTTTTGAGGCACTGCCACATAAAAACTGATAACTGGCAGTTCCGCTTTACCATATTCTGATGTGTATCCACTGTTTTTTATGCGTAAACGGTCGAATGTTTTTCCATCGGCTTCAATTGTATCGAAACTATAGATATTTGTCGATAATGTGAATTCTAATCCTGAGCGATCTGATCTGGTGATTAATAGGTCGTAATCTTTTGTTTCTATACGCTTGTCTGTTCCAGTGACAATAGTAACTGAACTTAACGACAAGGCGGTTATTATGAGAAATATTTCTAGCTTCAAAATCGATTTTTTACATTTTTTCATATTTCCTCTCCCCTTTTATCTTCTAAATCAAATTCACAGATGTTAATCAGATTTTTGTTTATATAATTTAGTATGAGAATTATAAGAAAAATGGTTTTAATCAGAGAATTTTTTGTTTTATGATTTGATTGAATTGATTGTTCTGTATGGTTATGAAAGAGAAGGAAAAAGTGACTTTAATGGTGTAAAAAGTCCAATCGCCATAGTTTTCAAATTGATCTTTTGCTCTTACTTTCATATAATATGTTCCAAGTCGAATCCATCTGTGATTTGCACTAACAGATTGCCCTGAATTGTATGGTCCGTACCACTGGCTGTTACCATCACCCCAGACAACATTGTATTGTATATCATCTCCATCTGGGTCAGTTGTATTAAAGGTGAATAGGTATTGTATAAGTGGTTTTACATTTGATGGGCCTGTTATTGTCGGTTTGTTAGGTGGGCGATTTATAACGATTGTCACGGTGAGAGGGTTAGACCATTCGCTCGAAACGTGATGCACATCTTTTGCCTTGGCACGTATCACATATGTTCCTGGTGAGTTCCACGTATGTGAAGCAGGGACTTGCGTCCCTGAATTGTACGGGCCAATCCATCCACTGTTGCTGTTGTCACCCCAGTCAATGTAGTAGTATACATCATCTCCATCCGGATCAGTTGCGACAACGGTATACGTGTACTCTTTATTCACGAGACCAAATGTTGGGCCAGTGATTGTTGGTGCTGCTGGTGGATTGCTGGGGTATCCAGGATGTGCGAGTTCGGCGAGCGTAGCTATTATGAGTCTCGTGTTTTTCGTTCCGTAGGTAATGTTAACATGCGCAAGGGTGTCACCAGATGTGTGATAATACGGAGTTTCAGTGTACTCAAAGTAAAACAATGCATCGTATCCCTGATCCCAGAAAGAATTGTGGTCGCTCCCCCAAGTGTATCCACCGTGGTGGAGAGTCAGGTGGATGTAGTCATAGTACTGTGTGTTCACAGAACTAGTAAATGTGTACAACCACTCTGATGCAGTATTTTCAAACACTATGAGGTTGTTCCCATCAGCCTGGGTTACCGCGTATGAAATCATGTCCGCATTCAGAACGCCGACAATGTCCCATCCCTGTGCAGCGGCCTGGGCAGCATACACCTCACTTCCCAGGAGTCCTTGCTCTTCTCCTGAAAATGTCACAAATTTAACTGTATAGTTGAATTGGTATTGACTCATTACATATGCTGCCGTTAAGACTGCAGATGTCCCTGAACCATCATCATCAGCACCTGGACCAGCAGATACCGTATCGTAATGTGCACAGATGATGTAAATGTCGTCACTAGATGGATCAGTACCATTGATGGTCGCTTCAACGTTATTGGATGAGTATCCACCATTGTTCCAGGGGTGATAACGGACAGCAAGTTCCATACTTTGGAATTGGTTATAGATGTATTGTGCTGCTGCTACACACGCACTAGTTCCGGTAACACGTGGTCCAAAGCTGGTGATATTCTCTAGATAACCTAAGAAAATAGATGGGTCAACCTGCTCGAGCATGTCAATGATGATATCATTCATGCTACTTACTGTTATATCAGGAGGAGTAACAACATTTCTTTTTATCGTTGATAAATCTGGATGAGGATGTGGGGTTGTCATATGTCCGGGAGTCGGTGAGGTCGGTTCTGTCTGAGTTGTTACGTCTGAAGAAACAAGTTTTGTATTCGGTTCTTTAATCTCTACAGTTGTTATCGAAAAGGCTGTCGCAGGAATCACAGTTACAATCATCAGCATACAAAATACCAGACAAAATATTTTCTTCATCATTATTTTCTCCCTCGCCCCAAATGATTGACTCAAAGTAAGGTAGATTTAGTATATAAAACTTCATAAACAACCTTCTGTAAAAGGGATGGGAATGAGAAGAGAGGTTTGATTTAGAGGGGTAATTGGATGGGTTTCCTTAATTAGAAAAATGAGGTTACCCTCTCTTCTCACTTATCACCGAATAATGAAATATATGGGGTTTTAAGTGCTTTTTTCGCAGCTGGATAGGTATACGGATATTCGCATACTAGTGCAGATATCTCTCGAAATAATATTTTCCGTACATCCATCTCTTTATCTTTCTAATCCAATTATGCCGTCGATATTGTTTTAGAATAAGACAGAAACAAAATCAATTTTAGCTCTCTTGTTCTAATATAATTTCCTCGCAGAAATCATCGATTATCAATATTTGTTTCGTGATAATCACTAAATTGGTATTTCGCTAAAACAATTTCTACATGGTGGGTATTCATTACGTCCACGTTTAGCTTTGAGTGAATTTACAATTTTAATATGTTTTTCTGACCACCAAATATCCTTAATCGAAGAGTCAAAAACATTACCCAATTTAAAAGTACATAGATCATCTTCGCAGCAAAGGGACACTTCACCATCATATCGAATACGAAGTCCGCTAGTTCTAAAACATGGAAGATCTTTTGTTTTATTAATTAATTTTTTATCAAATAATTTGGTGTTTTGTCTTATTAACGGAAATTCTGCAGCTAAGCTGAATATGACTTTTGTTTTTTTAAAGCGGCTATTCCAAAATTTCTTTTGTTCTTTTTTTTCTTTTTCATTACTATAGTCGTATAATCCGATTGTAATTTTATATGATAGATCGTCTAGTTTATCGCACAGAGCAGGATTCTTTTTTAAAATGTCACCATTTGTGTTATCCCATATTTTAAGTCCTTTTTTCTTTGCATAGGTTGCTATTTCAATATATCTTTTGTCTAACAATGGCTCGGAAAGTCTGTGAAAACCTAAAATTCCCATATACCCTAATGCTGTTACTTGATCAATTATATCAAATATCTTCCAAGTTGGCATGGATTTTTTAATGTGTTTTCCAGCTGAATCTTTCCTAATGCCTGAACGATCTCCGTGCCTTGGACAAAAAAAGCAGTCCCTGTTACAATCTGATTGTAATTCGATTTCCAATGATGACCACATTGGTATGGTTCTTGTTGATTCGGGTGCGACAATAGTTCTTAGTTTCCATGCGTGCTTTTTAAACCAGTACTTCATCTTGAGAAAATTCTCCCAAATGGTTCTGAGTAGGTAATCTATGTTCATAACTAATTATATAGAAACACCGTACTATTTGTATTTTTCTCTACATAAAATATAATAATGGCGTCTTTCATCTTGTATCTACTCTGGATAATCAGATAACAAGTGTAAGGAAAGGTTTAATAATAAATACCATTAAATATTTATATAAAAATATATTACGCTGGTGTTAAATGAATGTTAAACTGAAGAAGATCGATGCGATAATCGTAGTAATCCTACTAGTAGTAGTTGGGATTGTACTATTTAAATCAGGTTATCTTCCATTTGGAAATAAAGAAAATAAAGAAGGTACTGAGGAAAATGTATCTGTGACTCCGCCACCACCAACACCACCAGCATCGATTGTACCAGGCTTTATGAGGGCTGTTTCTCCTGAAGATGAGGGAGTTCATTATAATAAGATTCTTGTCAGTAGAGAATGGTGGTACTGGAGTGCAATACTCGATGGCGAAGATAGCAGTCTTAAGGGTTGGTCAGTTGCTGTCAGTTTTAACCATATGGCAATTGGAGATCTTTTTGGAACTTTAAAGCCTGATCTTTTAGTGGTAACACTACATGGACCCAACGGGGAAGAATACGGAGGGATGATAAACAAAAAAAGAGGGTTTGGAATACTTAGCCCACCAACATTGGAAGCAAAATCGCCTGGGGTAAGCGTAACCTATGATAATTCATGGGCTGAAGGAAAAGCACCCAAGTGGCACGTTCATGCTGAAAGTGGCGACATAGACAAAGATCATACGATTATCATAGATTTAGATTATTTTGCACCATCTGAACCAATTTGGACCGCTGGAGAGAGAATCCTTGACAAATCGAAAAGCAATATTGCAAGCTACGTTTTCTTGGGATGCACCGTGAATGGTACCATAAAGATAGATGAAACTAATTACAAGGTAAAGGGTAATGGATTTCATGAGCATTCCTGGTCACCCGGTATTGTTACAAGAGATTTAATCAACGGCTGGGACTGGTGCCATATGTTCCTGGACAATGGATGGAACATATACTTTACTAGTTACTATCCAACACCGCAGGTCTTATCACGTAAAACATCAAGAATCAACCCATTTGGCACGTTGATTATAACAACTGACAATGGTAAAACACTGACGATTCTAGATAATGTTGATCCAAAGATTGTGGCATCTGATACGAAAGTTTTCCCGTTTGTAAAAGTACCTTCTGAAATTAGCATAACCGCAAAACCAGGTCTTCTCCAAATACCGATAAAATCAAGCAAAATAGTATTGAATATAGATATCAAAGACGATAATACCTACGAGAAGGTATGGAAATTCCCAACCTATGTGGGAATGAAGGTTGGAAGAAGTATAATAAGTGGGAAAATCACATGGACAGATGATGATGGCAATTACGAAGTCGATCTAAACGGCCTAGGCACAGTTTGGAGTATGAGTGCACTGTTCTAAATTTAAACTATTTTTTTACTACCTCTACTTTGCCGCTGTCTGCATCCAATAGTACAGTATCTCCGTCTTTTATATTATCTATTTCTATCTTATCTACACAGGGAATTCCTGCTAGAATTACACCGGTTGCAACAATTGTTTCTGTTTCTTTGTTGATAATTCCTTTTGGGGCAACACCGTTTTTCTTTAAACCATAAATGACATAGGACCCAACAGTAGAACCTTTGCCGCATGGAAACACAAGAATCTTGTCTTTAATGGATTTTCCTTCTAGAGGATGGCCTTTTTCAATCATGGTACCTGTTTTGATGTCGAAACTACCGTAGAATCCGATTGGCTCCTTTGAAACGATTGCAACGCCTTTTGTTTTACCTGGGGCTATCATTCTTCCATTCATGATTGCACCTCTATTAGTTTGTCAATATCTGCAAAAACAACTCCTTGCTTACAAAAACCAGGCAAATAGTTTGCAGCTTTCCCGGAGTTTACACCCGTTACTTTGTATCCCATATCCTCAATTGGAGAAACAACCATGCATGTATCGGCAACGACGTTACCGCCTGCCTTTTCAATTATGTCTGTGAAGCCCATTCTATCGGCTGCCTCTTTCATCATTCTTGAGGTGCAAATCCAAATGGGTTTCTTCAGGTGTTTTCCTTTGAGTTTCTCTGCCAGTGTTGAAATTTCTTTGAGAGAAGCATGCGGACAACCTAGAATTACAATATCTGGATCTTTGCCCGTGTTTAGTTTCGCGTAGGTTTCTTCCAATTCTTTCTTTCCGACCGTAATTGTTTCTAATTTATCCTTTTTAACGAGATCTGCCTCTGGTGTTAATCCTTCAACATGATACATGGCTACCGCACCAGATGCAGCCATTGCAGCACCAAGTGCCTTTAGTTGATCCGTGTCTGCATCTTTTATTCCCGTAAAATAAGGATTTTTGTCTTTTACCTGTTTACCGACAAAATAACCCAATGCGCCAAAGTCAGAACTAAACTTAAGGTCTGCATCAACTTTTATATGGAAATTAGGTTGACGGTTTTCCCAGATATGTAAGCCATAGTTAGGAGTCTTTCCAATGATTGCAGCGGCTAGCGCAGACGGCCCGCCTTCCCTGTTGGTACGAGCGCCAATTACAGAGTTGGAAAAGCATACTGCTGATGACTCTGACCAAGCAATGTGCTCTCTGAACCTCGGAAGATTTCCAGCTAAATACGGAGTGCAAGTCGAGGTTGTTACAATACCCATACTTTTGAACGCGTTCATTATTCTCAATTGATTCTTTGCAAAATCCTTTGGAAAACCAAGTTTTTCCCAATTTTCTAAATCCATGCCTGCTGGGTTGAGATATGTAAGTACCTTTACTTTGGCTCCTTTTTTTGCAATATCCTCTAAAAACTCTGTGCCAGGATCGGCGAGTGACTTGTAAGAAACACCTGCAACTTGGACGGATCCTACAGGTATCATTTTATCTGCACCATAAATTTCCCCTAGACGAACTAGAAGTCTAAGCATTCTTTCTGGTACTTCGCCTTCACTTCCATCAAGAATTTTTTCTTCTTCTTTAGTAAGATACATATGCTCCCCTTATGAACAGGGTTATATGCTCGTAATATTTTATTGTTTTGTATTTCATGAAACTAAAACAGATATCTTCTGATTTCATAGTAGAAGAAATTCCAAACATTGAAATCTCTCAAGAAAAAGATGAACACGCAATCTTTCTCCTGGAAAAGAAAGAAATTGATACGTTTGATGCTATTCGTTTGATTGCAAAAAAACTTCGTGTTCCTTTGTTTGAGATTGGTTATGCGGGGTTAAAAGACAGGCATGCACTTGCTAAACAATACATTTCCATACCGACGCATTACAAAGTAATGGATGCAAAGATCGACACATTGAACATCCAACTCGTTGGTTACAACAGAAAGAAAATAAAAATTGGTGATCTGAATGGAAATAAATTCACGATTACCGTTCGCGATATAAAAGAGAATGAATTAGACAATGTTTCCAAGAGGGCAGAGACCATTTCTTGCAGTGGTGTTCCGAATTATTTTGATTCACAGAGATTTGGTAGCGTGATACACAATGAGTTCATAGTAAAAGATGTTATTAAACAGCAGTATGAACAAGCGGTCAAAAAGTATCTAACTTTTTATCTTAAATCAGAGCCGAAGAAAATCAAAGACGAAAAACGAAGAATATTGGCGCAATGGAATAATCTTGAAAATGTGGTTGTACAAAATAAGGCATTTTCTGCAGTCGTCAAAGAATACCTAAAAACAAAAAGCTGGCTTGCTGCCTACAAAAAGATACCGGCACATCTAAGAGAGATGTTTGTGAATGCATATCAGAGTTATATATGGAATGAATGTGTAAAAGAAGTATTAAAAAACTGTGTGAAAAAAGAAAAACTGTACCCGGTTGAATACGCTGTTGGTTCGTTACTTTTCTATGAAAACCTTTCTGAACAGGAAATACAAAAAATACCTTCAACCTTTGGAACTGTTAGTGACAAAGTAAATTTTTCAGAATATGAAAAACATATAATCAATAATGTGCTATTACAAGAGGGAATCACACTTGAAGATTTAGCAATTGAGGAAAAAACAGGCAACTTTTTCAAAACACGTGCACGCTCCATAATCATAATACCTGAGAATTTTATTATATCTAATCCTGTAAAAGATGAGTTGAATAGTAATAAAAAATCTAAATACAAAATTGAAATATCATTTTCTTTACCAAAAGGAAGCTATGCAACTATCGTAACCAAACGATTATTTGGGCACTAGAAAAAATAAGGCGTGATCACTGAAGTCTTAGTAAATGCCGTAATATTGGGAACGCGTGTGGGAATTGCTCTAATAGTTTCAGTAACAAAGTATTGGTTGATATTTTAAGTCTTGGCATACTGATTTGTAGTGTTCCCCAGCCACTCTCTGCACCCCAGATATCTCTAGCTTTTGCTGTAATTGTGTATGTTCCTTTCTTAGACCATGTATGATTTGTTATTGTTTCTTTACCGGGGGAACCCATTATCTCACTATGCGTTCCATCTCCCCAGTCAATCATGTAAATTAATTCGTCACAATTCAAATCAGTTGAATTAAACGTGTAATCGTACTTTATTCCTACTCTGCCATGCGTTGGGCCAGTAATAATTGGAGGAGTTGGCGGCTGATTTTCAACAATTGTTATTGTTAGTGGTTCTGACCAACCGCTTTCGGCATTGTTGGTATCTTTTGCTTTTACTTTTACCTCATAGGTTCCTACTACCGACCAAGAATGGGTGTCATGAACAGTTGTTCCTGATGAGTATGGTCCAAGCCATTCACTATAGGTTCCATCGCCCCAATTGAACATGTAATAGATTTGATCCCCGTTAGGATCTGTTGTACTGCTGGTAAACGTATATTCTACATTTATTGCTCCATTGGTTGGTCCTTCTGGTTTCTCTGGCGTATAAGGTGCATTTCCAGCAGCAAGATTCTCTACTGCATCGATGTCAACACCAGGATTCGTCTCACTAGGATTTCCATTGTTGTCATCCACAATTTTAATATACTGCGCCGAATCAATGGAAACATCTGCTAGATCAAATTCGGTTGTTCCCATGGCTAATCCCATATCAGTCCATGGTCCACTCCAATTTGAAGACACATACACACGGTATCCATCTGTGGTACTGTCACCCTCATAAACTTTGAAATCAGGCATATTATCGACATCAATAATTTCTTCTCCCATATCTAACACAATCATTCCGCCAACACCAAGGGAAGCACACACTCCATCAGGGGACCCTAGTGATGCAATTGCTTCGGTAGGATTATTTTGGAAGTTATTGGGATAACTCATAGGGTCATAAAAATTACACAACGTAACTTGGTAAGCATAATGATTGTTTCCTGGATCCAAAGCAACATTTAGGACAGTTGGCTCTCCTGAATTTATGACAACTGTATACGTTTTTTCAGTGTACCCATTAGCCCGATAGTGGACGGTGTAGGTTCCAGGTAATAGAACACGGTGATAATCTCCAACTTGTGGATCAGTGAAACAGGGCCAAAATACTTCATCCACCCAAACGGTGGCTGCAATGGGTTGTCCAGTATTTGCATCTGTCACTATACCCCTTAAACCCATGTCAGCGGCATCAATGATCTCAAGCATGGCATCTCTGTTCAGATTCCAAGCTCCTGTAATATCTGAGCTCTGAACTTCGATTGTCCAATCTATATCCCCACGGCAACCGTAGCTAAAATCATTTGTGTCTCCTCTAGTTTGGTACCAGTCGTAACCATCAGTGACCCAGTAACCATTATGAGAACCATACTGTTGTGAGAGTAAAACTACAGCAGCATTATCAGGAACACTCTCATGTTTGTAGTTCCAAATGTAATTTACAATGTTACCTGAACAGTGGTACGACAGCGAGAGTACAAAATTGTTATCTAAGGCATTCGTTCGCATTACCTTTATCTCAGGTTGCGAGAATGGGCCTGGGCTACCCCATCCTGACCCCCACATATAACCATAGTCTCTGTTCAGATCGACGCCATTCGCATTGTAGCGACTCCCAGACTCACGACCGTCAGGATTCACCATTGGGATTACCCAAATCTCTCGGTTATCAACAAGATCTGTAACAGCAGGGTTGCTTCCATAGTTTTGAGTCAGATACTGTGCTAAGAGGAGTGGTAACTCAGCGCTCATGTATTCGTTGCCGTGGTGCAGACCGCAGATGCGGACTTCTGGTTCATCTTCTTCAACGTCAGGATTATCAGTAATCTTCAAACCCCAGAGTATCCGACCTTGAACGCTGTGACCAAGATCATATAAATTGGTAATCGCTGGGTAAGTGTTAGCGATATTCTGAAGCTCTGTAGTCATCTGATTGTAGTTGTGAAATTGAAGCAGTTCTTTAGGGTTGTCTTTCCATCCGTCCATCTCAGCAAGATCGTGGTAGATAAGTTGAGGTGAAAGATCCATAATTTCAAGCCATTTGAATTCGGCTGATGAAACGAGGACGATAGCTGATGTTCCCGATTTATCAACTTTTAGAATTGTGATTCTGTGATCAAGCAATCTCCCAAGGGTCGATGGTTCTAAGAGAGGAACCATAGCAACCATCTCATCTGCTGAACAAGAGTTAGAAATAACTTGAGGAACACCGCCGTCTATCTTGAGGATATGCCCCTCAGTCAATGGGATAACAACAATTCCAGTAAATAAGATTATAACCACAATTGACAGCCATTTCACAAAAATACTATTTTTCATACTTTTATCCTCCCACAATTATTACTATTTAAAAAAAAGTAATAGAGATATATAAATATTTGTAGCAAAACCAAAAAAAGAACGAACTATAGTTTTTTGATAAGATCACGACAGTTTTCAACAAGAAGATCTATTTCCTTTTTGGTTGCATTATCAATATGAACGCCGCCAATTGCAACAACCTTTGTCTTATATTTTTTACAAGCAGCTTCAGCTATTGGTTTTAGAACAATATCATCAAAATGTCCTTCCAGTCGGATCGCTTGAGTCTTTTTGTTTGGTTCACAAATAACAACGCCACCAATATGAGATTTTTCTCCTCCACCAAGAATATAGATTATGTTATCGCCGATCTTTTCTTGCTTTAACCAAACTTTATACTTGCCTTCACCTGATGTAAGCATTAACATCAACTTTTTTATACTTTACAATCTCGTATTTATTCTTGTCAACATCAAAGGGAATTGTTGCATCAACACCAACTTTACTGGTAAGTGCTTTTTTACCAGGCTCCTGTTTTGAAGAAGGATCAAGACTACTACCCGGTTGATCAGATTTTACGACCAGGTCTTTATCTCCCTGGAAACGCGTAGCAATAGACCACTCAATAGCAGTAGGGTTATAAATGTCAACATCTTCATCAATTATTACAACATGTTTCATACTTTTATGACCGTTAAACGCTGCCTCAATTGCTTTTTTACCATCGTCAGGATTTTTCTTTTCGATCTGAACTATACCATGCAGCCAAGAACCACCACCTATTGTAATCAATACATTTTTACATTTCACAACTTTGCTCACTTCATCATAGATAGTTGGTTCCTTTGGCATTCCCATAAGTATCTTGTGCTCCATCCGGCCAGGAATCAACGCTTGGTACATGGCATCCTTTCGATGCGTTATACAATCAACAATAAAAACCGGTTCCTGGCGCTCAAAATCTCTTGTTTCAGTTAAATCTAAAAAAGGTCCTTCTTTGTCAACATCTCTAGTTAGTCGGCCTTCTATAACAAACTCGGATTCAGCTGGAACCTCCAAATTCTTTGTGACGCATTTAACCATCGGTGTTTTATCAAGAGCATTTGCAATGGAAAACTCATCAACTCCAGACGGCGGACTCAAAGACGCTGCAATCATAACAGCCACAGAATTACCTATACAGACGGCCATCTCAAGATCGCCTTTTACTTTATCATAGGTAGTACGCGTCTGCCGACCTTTTATGAGACGGGCTGTGAACTTATTCTTACTTCTTTGCATAAGACGATGATAAGATACATTTCTACCTGTATCTGGATCCTTAATAGTAGCAACCGTTGCAGTAGCATATCTTCCACCATCACCAGGCAGATGAAAAAGAAGGGGGATCTTGTCCAGATCTGGATTTTTAATAACAACTTCCTGGCATGGTGCCTTGTCTAACATCTTGGGAAGTTTTAGGTTTCTTAGGGCATCAACCTGTTTGAGCAAAAGCTTATCTTTAGTTGTACCCAGAGCTTCTGCAATTATGTCCCTATTTGAGGTAATGCCAGCGAAAACTGGAAAATTGTAACCTTTTACTTTTTCAAAAATAACTGGTTTTTCATCAAGAGAATAAATAATATTTGCAATCTCATACTGCGCAGAGACTTCTTTTTTAATTCGTACTAGTTTGCCTTCTTTTTCAAGTTTAGCAAGAAAATCCCGAAGATTCATTCTCTACTACCTCTCCTGCTAACTCCTATTGCGGTTTTCAAAACTTCAAATCCTTCTTTTTCAATTGCTGTTGCTACTTGCTCTTGTAAATCTTTGCCAGGGGTAAGAGCAATCATATTGCCACCTTTACCTCCACCAGTAAGTTTTGCACCTAGTGCTCCATTATCTCTAGCTACTTCCACAAGAAAATCAAGTTCGTTAGATGAAACTTCAATCTGTTGTAAAAGTTTATGATTTTCATTCATCAGTTTGCCAACGCCTTCGTAATCTTCATCCTGCAAGGCTCTTTTTGCCAAAAAAGCAATATTTTCAGCACGTTCGAATATTTCCTTGTATTTAGTTGGGTTTTTCTCTCTTCTTTCTTTTACGCCAGCAACAACCGCAGATGTGTCTGCTACTTGGCCGGTATTTCCTATCACAACCTCGATGGGACTGGATAAAGTAATTCTATCCATAACATTTGGTTCACCCTTTTTGAACCAAATTAGCCCACCAAAAGTTGCAGCAGTGTTATCTATTCCGGAAGGAGTGCCGTGATATCCTTTTTCTCCTTCAAAAGCAACATTATTGATTTCATCATCAGATAGATTTAGACTAAAACATTGCGAAAGAGCTCTTGCAATTGCCACACACGAGGCTGCACTTGCACCGATGCCACTGGCAGCATAGAGATTGCCTTCCAATAGAATTTTAACGCCCCCTTTAGACGTATCAATGTTCACTGCCTTCAAAATCCTATTAATTGAGTCTTTTTGCTGTTCTAGTTTATCTTCTTTATATTTTGGTGTTGCATCTCTTTTATCCTCTAGCTTCATTCCATGAGTACTAAGTGGTTCTACCTTTGCAACCGTATATTTTCCAATTGCCGATACGATAGCAGGCACTCCATATACTACAAAGTGCTCATTAAATAAAATGGCTTTTCCAAAACCTATGCCCTCGCCCTTCATGTCTCATCACATAATTTTGTATCAAAGATTTTCTTTGTAACAATATTGTAACAATACTAAAATCAGTATATTAGAGTTATGGTAAAAAACATATAAAATAACAATCTTTTACTTATAGAAACTCTAATTAACCTATTTTGAATTAATTTATCGGGGAAGGCGTACAAAAAGTATGGATGTTAATATAGATAGAAAAATTGCAAACTACTACTGGAATGTTATAGATAATCTCGCATATAAAATGGACAAAATAGCTGATTTATACGAGAATAGAATAAGTAAAGAATACGAAAAAGAATACGAGAAATTCGACATACAAAAAGATTCAAATATACTCCACATAGGATGTGGAGCATATCCTATAACAGCTATGACACTGACTAGAATGAACGGAGCAAAAATTGTTGGAATAGATAAAAATCCTAAGTCAGTGAAAATAGCTAGAAATTTGATCCTAAAAAAAAATCTACAGAGTAAAGTAACAATAGAGAGAGGAGATGGTGATAATTATCCCGTTGATAGATTTGATACTATAATAATATCTGGTTGTTCTTACCCGAGAGAAAAGATATTAAAACATATATTTGAAACAGCAAAAAACAACAGTAGAATCATAGTAAGAGAATCACACACGACTGAAGAATCATTGATCAAATACATAGACTCATACCAAAACATAAAAATTGTAAAAAAATTAGAGAATTATTCTCGTTTTCTAGCTAGAAATCTTAAATGGCAATCTTTCTGTTTGATTAAAAAATCATAGATTAAACTAAAGAGGTGTAACTCACGACAAAAATTCTTTTTCTAAGGCATCCTGAAGAATGGACACAACCCGGCGTCTTTGGTCATCCTCCAAATGTTGTATCAATCTACCCGCCAATCGGTCTTCTATATATAGGAGCAGCACTAGAGCAGCATGGACATGAAACCCAGATCATAGACATTGGTGCAGAAAAAGTATCAGAAGAACAAATCAAAAAATATCTTTTAACAGCAGATGCCGTAGGAATGAGTGTCTACACTAATAATTACCAAAGTGTAGCCGATACTGCTAGAGTAATTAAAAAACTAGATCCTGAAATTCCTTTGATTATCGGTGGTCCACATTGTAGTTTTCTAAAAGAACGCGCACTTTATGATATTCCTGATGCAGATATCGAGGTTGAATTAGAAGGAGAACTAGTGATGCCGGATTTAGTCGAATTTTTAAAAGGAGAAAAACAACTCTCTGAAATACCCGGGATAATCTTTAGAGAAGGAAATCAAATAAAATATGGGAAAAACACAGAAGTTTTAAAGGATTTAGATGCTTTACCGTTTCCGGCTCGCCATCTCGTGGAAAAATATGACTATGGTAATTTCCCGTGGGGATATCAACCTCGGAAGAAATTTACTTCGATGCTGACAAGCAGAGGCTGCCCATTCCATTGTCGTTTCTGTTCAAAATATAATAATATTAATAAAAACTATGGATATAGAGAACGATCTGCACAAAATGTATTTGAAGAAATAAGGGAGATAAACGACAAATACGGCTCAGTTAAAATCGTCGACGACAATTTCTTAGTAAACAAGAAACGAGCCCACAAAATCTTTGATCTAATACTAGAAAATCGGATCAGCATAGATATCTTGATTCTGGGTGCACGTGTTGACTCTGCAGATAAAGAACTGTATAAGAAAATGAGAAAAGCAAACGTCAAATTTTTAAGTTTCGGTGTTGAATCAGGCTCCCAACCCATCCTTGATTGTTACAACAAAAAAATCACCAAAGAACAAATCAGAAATGCAGTCAGACTATCCAGAAAAATGAATTTTACGACAGTTGGGAGCTTCATATTCGGCGCACCTATAGAGACAAAAGAGCATATAGAAGAAACTATCAAATTTGTTTGTTCTCTGCCTTTTGATTCAGTTATTTTCCGACCTTTAAAATACGAGGTAGGATCAGAACTGTGGAATGAGGCTTTGAAACAAAATAAAGTATCTAAGGATGAATATGCTGTTCCAGCTGATTCCGGAAGAGATCTTGGGAATTTTACATACGAAGAACTACAGAAATATAGTGAAAAAGCTACAAGCCGTTTTTACTTACGTCCACAATATCTACTCGGCCAAATATATCGAGCTTTATCAAGTGGAGATATAAATCGGCTGAAGAATATGATACAGGTAGCTTTTTCCTACCCATGGAAAAACATATTCTAATAAGAGTAAACACGAAAAATACTTTTATACAAGGTTCTGGATGCTAAAGATACCTTGACTGAACAGAAAAAAATCAAATCATCATCCATGTTTACAAACTGGAAAAGAAAAATATCATGCTATGAATATCTTTTTCTAGAGTTTTTAGCAGTGAAGATAGATTTTTTTTATAGAATGCTAACTAGATGGAGAAAAACAGTATTTATAAAAGAAATTAAGATGGTTAACATAACACCAAAAGACAAAGTTCTCTTTATTGGCTGTGGTATACTGCCAACAGGACCAATAATAATTGCAGAGGAAACAGAAGCTAAAGTAGTAACGATAGACAACAACATCAGAGCAATTAAATTCGCGCAATCACACATTCGAAAAAAAGGACTGATAGATAAAATAAAAATTGAATACGCAGATGGTGTAGGCTATCCAGTTGAAAACTTTGATTTTATTTTTATAGCGACCAATGTTTGGCCGATAGAACCAATTCTAAAACACCTGTATAACAATATGAAACCAGATGCAAAAATCATCTGTAAAGGGATAAAAAACGATGTTGCTGAATTATTTGAAAAGAGTGAGTTAAACAATATGTATTCTATAGAAAATATAACAAAAAACCCGAAAACATACTCTTTTTTGTTGACAAAAAAGGATAATTTATATGAAAGAAAAATTACGTAAGAAAATAATGGATACCAGGAAAAGTTTACCTGATTCTGATGTATTGGAAAAAAGTAAACAGATTAAAAAAAGACTTTACAAAATGAAAGAGTTTCAACAGGCATCTATGATTCTCTTTTACGTTTCCTACAATAATGAGGTCTATACCCATGATATGATCAAAGAAAGTCTATCAAGTGGAAAAAATGTGGTAGTGCCAATTACTAACAAGGAAAAACATTGTTTGGTTCTCTCTAAACTTAATAACTGGGAAGATTTGGAATGCAGTACTTATTCTATATTGGAACCAAAAAAGAACTGCATACGTGAAGTTTCACTTGATAAAATAGATTTGATTTTAGTTCCTGGGGTCGTTTTTGACGAATCTGGCAATAGAATTGGACACGGCACGGGTTATTACGACAAACTATTGAAGAATTCGAAGAATGCATCTCACATAGGGTTAGCATTTGAGGTGCAAATAGTAGACAGCATACCAGTAGAAGAGCATGATGTGAAAGTTGATAAAATTGTGACAGAAGATAGGATTGTTACGTGCTTTTAAGTAACAATTTCTTTGAGCCTTTTCGTCTGTATTGCTTTTTTAATCTCCATTGCAATTCTTTCACCGTAGCTAATAGAATTACCATAGAGATAACCAGAGTGCGGTGTAAACTGGGTCAATGGGCTACCAGGGATCCTCATAGATACATCAAAAACAACCATCTCTTCCTTGCCTTTCTCTGCGACAATAGCGCCTTGTAGCGCAAACGGACCAATTATACCTGGCGGATATTCTTTTTTTGTGATTTTAACAAATTTTTCTCCTAAATCAAATATTTTCTCAATAATGGATTCCTTAGTAGTAGCTGCAATATGACCCGTTTCAATGATTTTAGGTCTAAGATATTTTAGTACTTCTTGTTGTTCATCTGCGGGGAGTCGAATAAGACCATCTATATTGGTTTGTCTTCTTGTGTCTGTACCCATTATTTCAAGTTCATCATCAATTATTGAATAGAAATAGTTGAAATTTATCTGCGCACCAATAACATACTCTTCAATAACCGCTTTTTTAAGCGATTCCTTAGTTATTACCTTCTTTTTAAGCATGTCTTCAGATTTTTTCTTGTAATCATTAAAACTTGTTGCATAGAAAAATGCTCTTTCGTAGCCACGAATCGCCTCACTTACCTTTACAATAACAAGTCTGTCAATATCCTTGGGTGATTTGAATATCTTGGGATACCTTATCCCTGCTTTCTCAAGGAGATAATACTGGTTCTTAGGCACATCTCTTTCCTCAAGTTTAAGCATGGAACGAGTTCCAAAGATTGGAACCATAAACTTATTCTCGATATCTTTAAAATCGAAATAGACCCAGAAATACCTGTTATGAATAAAAATCGTGTTTTTCTTTCGCAGTTCTTCTTGAACAGATGGTTTAACTATGTCTGAGAATTTGTCAAGAACAATTGTTTCATCTATACATCCTCTGCCATCTCCACGTGTTTTGTAGTATTTTGTGTATGTTTTATCTCTACCTTTTTGACATACCGCGAGAGTTCGAAAACCATGCTTCTTTGCTCCTCTACAGACATCGAGTGCAGAATGCCCTCCCAAAACACCGATAGTAATGTTGTCTTTATCGTAAGACTCTACTAATTTCTGAATTTTTCCTCTTTCTATCATAGGGAAGCCTCCCCATATACGACACTATTATTTGAATTTTGGCCTTTTGGATAAATAAACAGATAATGGAATTCTCTGCTGTGGATACATAGATGTGATCTCGTTGATTAAATTGTAAAGTTCATCTAGTTTGTATGCACGATTTTCCTCACCGATTGTTTTAACTCTGAAACGTGGTGTAAATGTTTTGCTCTTGCTTTCTTTTTCACCAACAACAACGATCATTGGCACCCATTCTTGCTCTGCATCTCTTATTTTACGGCTAACACTTTCCTCACGATTATCAATATCTGCTCTTATGTGAACGTATGGTGATTTTTTATTAAATTCTTCGATAAACTTTTCACATGTTTTAACAAAATCACTACCAACAGGAATAAATCTGATTTGAGTTGGTGAAAGCCAGACAGGAAGCATTGGTTTTTGACCTTTGCTCATCTTAATTGCTTCTTTTTCAAGTAAAGCGAAAATTACTCGTTCTATTGCTCCGGAGGGGCTACAATGAAGTATCAAAGGATGTTTAGCTGTTCCATCTTTATCTGTAAATTTAATATCGTATCTCTCACCATTCTCAATATCAATTTGATCCGTGCTTAACGCTGAGGCTTTTTCTGACATATCAACAAAGTTAAACTCGTATTTCAAAATAAAGTAGAATATTCTTTCATCCCACATCTCCATTAAAACCGGTTTCCCTAATTTTTTTACAATATCTATCATAAAATCCTTATTTTGTTCATAAAAATCTTTAGTTGTACGTAAAGCCATCTCAACATCATCTTTCTCGATGCCGATATTTTTCAAAACGGAAAGACACAAATCATATCTTACTTTAAACTCATCCATAGCCATCGCTAAGTCAGAAGTCAAGGCATGCACATCTGGCATTGTAAAAGCTCTAAGTCTTCTTAACCCAGTAAGTTCCCCAGATTGTTCTCGTCTAAATGAATATCTTGTTAATTCATAGATCTTAAGTGGTAAATCCTTGTAGCTAATTGTAGCATCATGAGCCATTAGAAATTGTCCAAAACATGCAGCGAATCTTAAGAAAAAATTTCTCTTATCACTTTCAATCTGATACTGCCTTGCAGGAAACCTCTGTAAATATTTTGAAAGTGTTGGATGATCCATGTCATACATTATTGGGGTTTCAACTTCCAAACCACCATATTCAACTACTCTTTTGGTTACATACTCTTCAATTAATTTTTTAATAAATCTGCCTTTTGGATAAAACCTCATGTTTCCTGCGTCGGATGCAGGCTCGTAATCAGCTATTTCCAATTTTTGCATTAACGCAACATGTGGTGGTTCCCCTTTGACTGCTCTTGCTTTATCTTTTTCATAAAAGGCAAATTTCTTTAGATTTTCATGTCCTTTGAAATCAAATTTACCGACATCATGCAACTTACCATCTTCTGTTAAAATATACCAGTAAGAACTAAGTTTTCTCTCTTTTTTCAACGACTCAGTTTCTTCACCCACGGGAATAATTTCTCTAGAAAGCTCTGACAGCGGATGACCTTTACACGATATTTTAAATGATTTGTACCAACCAAAGGGTGCTCTGCGAACATTAAAATTTTTATTTTTTAATTCGTGTTCAATCTCAATAAGAATTTCCTGAGCCTTCTTTGGGCTGGCCAGATCCGAGGATAGATGCGCATAAGGATAAAGCATTATGTTTTTGACTTTAAGTTGTTCAGCTGTTTTTTCTATTTCAGCAACAGCTTGTTTAACCGCTTGCTGAGGTGATTTTTCATCAACTTTTTCAACAGCAGTAAAAGCAGTTAATACCTCCTCAAATCTATCCTTTTTAATTTTTGTTTCTTCAGGAGTTTTAATTGCTTTTTCTTTGACTTCGTATTCTATATAGTCACTATGAATAAGTAATAGTTTCATGGAATCAAACTCTGTAAAACAATAACTGTTATTAAATATAATGTCAAAACTTTAAAAAATTAATGGGGGAGGCGGCGGAGGTGTTTAACACCGCTTCAAAAATCTATAATTGAACTGACTTGCAATCCCATCTCTCCGCCTAAAAGAGAAATACATTAAACAATATAAGAACGTTTCGGAAAACTATCAATAAAAAGTTTCTCCATGACTATATGAAGATGACACTAAGATTAACGTAAACCGCGAATTTGCTATTTCAAAGTAAATGACAGTTTGCTGTAAAAAATTGTTTATATTGTTTTCTTGTATGACTTTGCATCCATTAGGCTGTCTACTTCAGATTTGTCTTTTATTTCTAGCTCGACAAGCCATCCATCACCGTATGGGCTTTTGTTAATTGTTTCCGGGGAATCCTCGAGTTTTTTATTGACACCTACAATTTTTCCGCTTACTGGTGCATATATCTCTGAAACAGATTTTACCGATTCAACGACACAGAGCTCTTCGCCTTTTTTGACTGTTTTACCAACCGATGGTAATTCTACATAAACAATATCGGTAAGTTCGGCCTGTGCATGATCAGTTATTCCAACTGTTGCTTTATTGTCCTTTACTTTTAACCACTCGTGCGTCTTTGTATATTTTAAATCATCTTTCACTTCATTTGCCATATTTATCAAACCTCGTTATTTTTTCAAATGTTTTAAACATTTTCTAATTCTTTTGAGCCCAATCTTTTGGTACAAATGGTGGTTTTACTACCTTTGCTTTCAAAGGCTTGTCTCTCACAATTATGTCAAGCATAGATCCTTCTGCTCTACAATCAGGATGCACATAACCCATGGAAATACCTACATTAAGACATGGGGACAAGGTTCCGCTGGTAACAATACCAACTTTCCTGCCATCTTTGTGGATTTCACAACCATGCCTGGGAATGCCTTTATCAACACACATTAAACAGGTCATTCTCTCAAAAGTGCCTTTCTCTTTTTGTTTTAAAAGCGCCTCTTTTCCTATGAAATCATGGTCCCAATTTACTGTCCAGCCAAGTGTTGCTTCAAGGGGCGACCTTCCTCCATGAAATTCATTTCCTGCAAGCATAAAACATTTTTCTAATCTGAGCGTATCTCGTGCACCTAGCCCGATTGGTTTTATATCAAATTCTTTTCCGGCATCAAGTATTTTATTGAAAACGCCCTCTGCTTTTTTATTAGGAGTAATCTGCAACTCAAAACCTAGTTCTCCAGTATATCCTGTGTGTGAGATAATACACGGGACTCTAGAGATATTGTCATATTGACATCCGAAAAATTTTACTGAATTTAGATCAGTGTTGGTAAGTTTCTGCAAGGTTTCTCTTGATTTTGGTCCCTGGATTGCAAGAATGACAAAATCTCTTGACGCATCTTCTGCTTTAGCATTGAGTTTATGTTTTTTGGCTTGTTCATTCAGCCAGTTAGTTACAACAGCATTCATCCCTGCATTGGGAATCATCATATATTTGTCTTCAAGGTTCATAAAAATGGTATCATCGATGATGGTTCCATCTTCCTTTAATATCACCGTATACTGGCTCTGTTTTTCCCCAACTTTTGATGCGTCTGCTACTGTAGTAAGACTCAGTAATTTCATGGCATCTTTTCCAGTAATCCATACATTACTCATATGCGAAACATCAAAAAGACCGACTGACCTTCTTACAGTTAAATGTTCTTCTCGTATTGATGAATATTGTAAGGGCATTTCAAACCCTGCAAACTCAGTAAACTTTGCTCCAAGTTTCTCTTGAATTTTATATAATGGTGATTTTATTGCCATGGCTAATGCCCCACCAGGTGTATAATGTAACTGTAATTTAACATTTCGACAAAACATTTATCAAACATCTCTTATAACATACAACGATGAAACCGACAGAAACGGAAGGCGTGTTTAAAAATAACAATCGTCTCTTCACAGAAAATCCTTCTTCATGTTTAGGCATAAAAGTATACAACGAGCAATTAGCCTCTTATGAAGGGAAAGAATTCCGTTCGTGGAATCCGTACAGAAGTAAACTAGCCGCTGCAATCTTAAAAGGATTAAAAAATATCAAAATAAAGTCTGATTCCAAGGTACTATATCTAGGTGCTGCAACAGGTACAACCGTCAGTCATATTTCAGATATTGTAAGAGATGGCATAGTTTATGCAGTTGAAAGCTCCCCTGTTGCACTTAAAAGTCTGCTCGAGGTAAGCAAAAGGAGAAGCAACATAATACCGATACTTGCAGATGCAAATCATCCTGATAGATACGGTCCTCTCGTCTCTTCAGTGGATCTAGTATACCAGGATATATCCCAGAGAAACCAGGCAGAGATTTTCATAAAAAATGTTGAGAGATATCTAAGAGAAAACGGCCAAGGGATTCTCATGGTAAAGGCAAGAAGTATAAATGTGGCTTTGAAACCAAAACAAGCATATGAAATTGTAAACAATGAATTGAAAAAAAATGGATTTAAGATCGAAAATGTGATAGAGCTTAATCCATATGAAAAGGACCATGCCACGATTTTGGCATCTTTATAGAATTTTAGATTTTCATGCCTATTTCTTTTAACATTTTATTTATGATGTAGGCTGGTGCTTCTGTTAGCAAATCTTTGTATGGTGATGGTGGTATTAACTCGGATTTGCTTAGTTGCTCAGCATTGTCTATATGTCGTTTAATTTCTTCCATATATAGTTGTTTTATTTTTGTTGAATTTTTAACGAGTTTTTTCTTTATGAATCTTGTTTGTAAAAAATTATTGTTGATTGTTTTATTTTCTAATCTGTTTAGTAATGGGATAATAACGCTATCTATCATCTCTCCATTTTCAAGATCTACAATATCATCAGCCAGCTGGTACGCAAGTCCTATCTCACGTCCATACTCAGCTAGTGTTGCTAATATTGGTCCCGATGCATCTGCTTCTATTGCTCCTGCTTTGCACGCAGAAGAAAAAAGTGAGGCAGTTTTCAGGTTAATTATCTTGTTATACTCAGTAAAAATCTTTGATTTTGATATTTCTTCTGAATTGTTTTCGATATTTTTTTTGTTAAAATTGACTTCTTTGAATTCACCACTTAAGATCTCATTCCATGTATCAACATATAGTTTCGCGATTTTTTCTCCATGACTGAGAGCAATATCAAATCCGATTGCAAGCATCTTATGGCCTGTGAGAAGAGCGCTGGGTACGCCCTCTTTAATGTAAAAAGCAGGTTTTCCTCTTCGCTCTTTATCTTTATCGATTATATCATCATGAACAAGAGATGCTGTATGTGCCAGTTCTATAGCTATGGCACCCTCTATAGCCTTCTGATATTGATATGGTGTTTCTTTTCCACCAGTGCAGACTTTAAATGAGAGATGTGCAATCAATGGACGTAGACGTTTTCCCGCTTTTAAAATTGAAATTATTTTTTTATCGGAAATTGTGGTTTCTATCTTTTTTTCTAAATCTTGTGTTGTGTCTGCAAAAACATCATTCAGGTTAAGTTTTTGGTTTTTCATTATTTAATTGTTTCTCCACAGATGCTTATATATATCAATATTATATTAACACCATATATATTTATATCTTGTTATTTTTATAAATTAGTTAAATCTCTTATTTTTACCTCCCACATTCAATTAACATGCGTTAATCGGCCATGGTATTTTTAAATCTTTTGTGAGCACCTATTTTTGCAGATGTCGAGCTATTATATATATCTCTGAGCTGCTTTTGCGAGATGCAGGCGGTGAGAACTGCTTAACTGTTTTAAATAGTTTACTCGTCTTTTTGATAAAATCTGGTAAATCTTCACCTTCGAACACCTTGCATACAAATTTTCCATCTGGTCTAAGCAGTAGTTCGGCCAATTTAAGTGCATGTTCACAAAGATGGACACTTCGTGCCTGATCAACAGAATAATTGCCTGAAATATTTGGAGACATATCTGACAATACAACGTCTACTTTTTTGTCTCCGATGATTTGTTTAATTTTTTCGATGGTTGACTCCTCTGTTAAATCGCCCTGCAAAAATGTTACTCCGAGAATTGGACTGATACGAGAAAGATCTATACCTAGTACTGTTCCCTGGTTCCCAACTAGTTCCTTTGCAACTTGGCTCCATCCGCCTGGAGCTGCACCTAGATCGACTACGACATCCCCTTTTTTTATAATTCTAAATTTGTCTTGAATCTGTTCAAGTTTAAACGCCGAACGGGCCCTATACCCAACACGTTTGGCTTCCTTATAGTAATGTTCTCTCTTTTTTTCTGTGTACCAACGAGTCATAACAATTAGAGTATGATATCAATGTCCAATCTCTCAGCAAGTTCCTTGTATCTGTTTCGAATGGTGACTTCTGTTACTCCGGCAACATCAGCTACTTCTCGTTGTGTTCTGCGTTCACCGCAAAGAATAGATGCAATGTAAATGGAAGCAGCGGCAACACCTGTTGGTCCTCGTCCGCTTGTTAATTCTTTATCGGCTGCATCTTTTAAAATTTCAATTGCTTTTGATTGTACGTCTCCGCTAAGTTTTAATTCACTGCAGAATCGTGAGATATAGTCTTGTGGTGAAGTGGGCATGAGTTTTAATCCCAATTCTCTTGCGATAAACCTGTATGTTCTTCCTATTTCCTTACGTGATACTCTTGAAGAACCAGCAATCTCATCCAATGTTCTTGGCACGTTACACTGACGGCAGGCTGCATAAAGCGCAGCGGCAGATACACCTTCGATGCTTCTACCGCGAATAAGATTTTTCAGAACGGCTTTTCTATAAATCATAGCCGCCGTTTCTCTGACGTTTCTAGGCAGTCCCATGCCTGAGGCCATTCTATCTAGTTCAGATAACGCAAATGCGAGGTTACGCTCTGTAGCATCACTTACTCGTATTCTTCTCTGCCATTTTCTAAGTCTGTATAGTTGTGCTCTGTTTCTTGTCGGAATTGATTTTCCATAGGAATCTCTGTTTTTCCAGCCAATCATTGTTGATAGACCTTTATCATGAATCGTATACGTCATCGGTGCTCCTGTTCGTGCTCGTTTTTCACGTTGATCGCTGTCGAATGCACGCCATTCGGGGCCGTGATCAATAAAAGCTTCATCAATAACAAGTCCACAATCTTCACAAACTAACTCAGCTCTTGAATAGTCTTTGGTTAGATGTGTGCTATTACATTCTGGACATTGAGTAATCTCTTCTATACTTGGCTTGTCCTTTTTCTTTCTTGATTGAGGTTGCATCATAAATAATTTCCCCCATAAATAATTTATACTTTTCGATACCCTTTTAAACGACATTACGGAACTTATATATAAAGTTTTTCCAGGATTTACTAGATTTATATCGAGTCTGTCGGTATTGTTGCAGGGAGGGGGAGCTTTGCAGGTATTGTTGCACGAAGGGTGTTGCATTTGGGGTGTTGCAAATGGGGTGTTTTAGAGGCATTTAAATCATACCTTTTTTAATCATTTCGCTGTACCCATAAACACTTATTTTACTTGTTTTCGAAGGTTTTAGTTTTAATCCTTTCTTTTTTAAATAATCTGATACTAATTCTAATCTACTTACTAAATCATGTTCTAATTCCTTTGTTAATTCCCATTTTGCTCTATCAAAACCCATATGTATATAGAATAAATCATCAACAATACTTTTATATGCTTCTTTTGAAAGAAGTAGATAAGCCGTTTCATTTTCATAAAATGTAATTTTTGGTTTTTTTGTATCTATTAAAAAATCTTTATGAGATATACTATTTCTAATTTTAGGTTCAAGATTTTTAAAAAATGATGCATATATACCATTTTTATATTCTCTGACAATTTTGACCATCAAACCTTTTCTAGTTATTTTAGTGCCTTTAATCGCCTCTGATATTTGTTTTAAACATGTACTACAAATCTTTTCATAAATCGTAGAGTATATTTCATTCATTAATAAAAAAAATTCGTCTGATTTAACTCCTTGTTCGATTCTATCCATTTTATCAGTTATTTCTTTTCTTGCTTGAGCATCTTTCATTGTTTCTAAAGTACTACATTCAAATGAAAAAAGACCGATTTTTAAAAGATCATCCTTCATTAGGTCGTGATATAGATTTTTTATTTTTAAAAAAGATTTTTTAACATTTGCATTCGTTAATAAAAATTTATGATTTTCATCCATTATTCTGACGAAGTCTTTTAATCTAAGTAAATCTTCAAAAGATTTTGATTCCATTAATTTATCAAATTCATTTGGATTACAACTTGTCATCTTATGAATATAATCTCTATCAATTTTCATTGGGTGTCTCCGTTTTTGTATTTAATAGACTGCATTAAAAGGTTTTCCCATTTACGATTACCTAAATTTAAACCAATACCTGCTACTTCTGCGGGTGTGCTATCAAATAAAGACATGTGCGGTCATTGAAAGTATTCGACCTCCTGATAAATAGGGCGGGTGAAGCCTGCAAAAATCCGCTGAAAACAAAAAAACAGATGTTAAATCAAGCTTCGCCCATAGCAACCTTTTTATTTTATTTTCTATTACTAGTACTATATCTAAAAACAAAAAATAGAACCCCTTGGTTGGGGAGGAAAAAAAAGAAGGATAAAAAGGAAAAACCATTTCAACCGTAGTACATTGAGGCGGGGGTATGGGGGCTGAAATGCGGTTTTTCGAGAGATTCCATGAAAGATAATCAGTGGAATGAGAGGTGGTATTTGCGCATATCGCGCCCATATTTAGTTTGTGCTTTCGCTCTTTCAGACTCAAATTGTTATAAACATATGAGAGGTGGAATTTACAAAAACAAAAGCGAGTAGAGAGTGCAATTGCCCTAGTCTGTAACACAATGGCAATTGCCCTCTCAGGATATTTCCCTCCATACTCAAAAACAATATAATTCATCGTTTTTTTGGTATAAATATTTTGGGGGAAGTTAAGGCTGGTGCTTAAATCATAAAAAAATAAAATGATATTAGGAGAAAACGAAAAGATGAAAAATATACTGGACGATAAAAATGGACAAAGCGGTTTAGGAGTAGTACTATTCGTAATAATCGCTATCGTGCTTGCTTTGGTTGCTGCATGGGGTTTTTTAAACCTCAATGTATGGGCGATAGTAATAGGAATAGTTGGTGAAATCGCTTGGTTCTTCATTTTCTGGCTCGTACTGAAAGGATAACCATCTTTCAAGCTGGCAAAATGAACATACCTCTCGGGGGAAATTCCCCCGCTATTTTTCTCTTGTTTTTCTCCAGAGAAAATAACACAATGATAAGGAGTTGATAAAAATATGAGCGTGCTTGATGATTTATTAGGAACAATTGAAGGTGCATTTGCATTGCTAGGAATACTCGACATCATAGCATTAGTCGGGATATTTCTCGGATATTGGGCTGGACTTGTTTCAGGAAATACCGCAATCTTAGTTGGTGTGATATTAGCACTAGTGAATTTCCTTGTTGGAGCTATAATATCCGATATGCTCCAATCAATTATAGAAGGTATAGTAACTATCATTGTCGCTATAGCAGAAGGAATTGCGTCAGTTATTGAAGCAATATTCAGTATCTTCAGCCGATAAGATGTCGTTTCTTCATCCTCCTGAAATACAGATAAAAAAATAAAAGTGCAAAGTGAAAACCAACAAGAATGCCAATTCCTATGCCAACATATAGAGCATACAATTCATCGACGGTGTCACCAATCAATTATACCCACCTCCAACACCCCCGATGCAACGCTGATTCAACTTAAACAAAAAAACACCTCTCCCTGCAACAATACCGCTTTGCACATTAATTATTTATTGTGCAGTTTTGCACAATAATTACTTTACTATTAACTCCATGACGATGATTCAAATCGCCATTCGACAACATCGTTGTCATGAAGAATATATTTGCTGCAACCAACGTCAGCATATTTACCGTTGACATAGAACTGCCAATAGTCATCGTTTTTTCCATTTTCTATTCCATTTATTGACTCAATAAAATAAGAATCATAACCTCGCCAATATTCTGTCTTCACTTCAAAGTTATAATGACTGGCACATTCAAAGAGAAGATCAGCAACGGTAGCATTATTTGTATTCACATTCATATATGTAATATTCCAATTAGGTGAAACTATTTTCATACTCACATTTTCCACAAGTTTATGAGTATTTTTTGGTTCCGCAAAAAGGGAAAAACAATTTGTCATTGAAATAGTCAAAACCAAAGAAACAAGTACGATAACGACAATTAAAAATATTCCAAATCTGGTAATCCGTTCCCATTTTTTGTTCATATTAATCACATCCTAAACATTAAAAAATCAGAGATGAAAAATACGAACTTCTTTCTCATCACTATCATAGCTTTCATCCCCAACATATGCCTTTACTTTTATTGTTTTTTTGAAGAAAGCTCGTTCGTCCCATCTCCACATAAATGGCTGTTCAGTATCAACATATTTCAGTTCGTTGTTAATATAAAACTCTACTTTTTCCACATCATCTGTAGTTTTGACTTCAATGTCGATTGGGCCGATTATCCATATTTTCTGAATTCTCATCTTTAATTTTTTATTCATTATATAGATTGCTCCATTCTCTGGTTTAATGATCTCCACGATTTTTTTGATCTTTACATTGACCGTCACTTTTTCAGATCGTACATACTGCTCTTTCTCAGAATAGATTTCATAAACTCCCGCTGCATCGATATATACTGTTGCTTTCCCATCTTCATTTGTCATATAAACCAATGAATCAACATACACAGCTGCATCTTTAACAGGAGCCATCGTCTCATTGTATACACCCACTGTAAACTCTTCTGATACATTGACATCGTGCTTATCCACATCTATCCTCAATGCATGGGGGTACCAGTCTTCCACGTATCCCCACAATATCTCGTTATCGTTCTCTGTTAATTCGTATGCGCCACATCCAACCATAGGCAACTTGTAATCCACCCAATATTGCCACCAATCAGATTCACCCGCTATGCTTTGGACATAAAAAGCATCCCAAGTTGGATAGTATATAACAAAATAAGGAAATCCGCCCTGTTTCGATGCTTCACTAAGCGCTCCAAGAACGCTAGGATAAGGTATGTAATAAGTTTCCATTTCACCAGAGCTTGCATTCTCTGCATTAATATATGAAGCCCCAACTGTTATCTCACCATTCCATATTGTCTCGTTTTTCCCTTCCACCCTGATAGTTCCTGTCCATTCATCGTCAGATGTGTATATTTTTACAGGGTACGGCACTCCGAGTAAGGCAGGAAGGACATAGGAAGTCATCCATTCGGGGCTCAGATTTTGGTCTATCGTCCAATTAAAGCATCCGTTTTCTTGCTGTAAACTCACTAAATAATCCACTGGATTATTTCCGTTGTTTTCCCATTCATTGCTAGTAGGATCCTCACCAGTTGCAACGATTGCGTCTACCGCCCAAGAGGTAGATGCCGCATTGGTCGTCCCCCAAGATTGAAAGCCACCATCTTCAGTCTGCAATCCTTTCATAAAACACAATGCATCTTGAATTGTCTCTGATTCGTGGTCTTCTCCGGCTGCAATAAGAGTCATTACAGCAACTGCAGTAGAATCTACATCGCCCCATCCTCCATTACTGTCCTGTTGATCCTTAACGTATGTTATCACATTTTGAATAATTACCGCTTCTTTGTCCATGCCAGCAGATACAAGGGCAAGAATACCAAAAAAATCGTCATATAGATTAGAAGTGCTTCCAATTTGATTACCGTCATAAAAACTTTCTATTTTTTCTACGTAATCTATTCCACCAAAATCCCTTGGATTTTCATTGCATGCGACAATGGCAAGTGTTTGTCTTTCCCAATCGGTTGCCTTATCTGGATCAAGCATATTGACGTTGTTTTGCAAATACTCAACGAGATTGCCCCATTCATGCGGATCTTCTCCAGCTGCAGCTATTGCCATAGATGCCCATGCTGAAGTAGAAAGCCCACCTATGCTTCCATCGGTTGTTTGTTGATTGTCTAAATATCCTAAGGCATCAACTATAATTTCATCACTTGGACTGAATAGATAATCTCCACTAGAATAAGCGCCTCCAGTATAACAAATATATGTAGGCTGGCTTAATATTGTGATACCAAATATTAAAACTATTATTGCCGCTGACAACTTCTTTATTTTATCACCTCAACGAAGTGCCATCATATAGAAAAATTAAAATCTATCATTTTTGATAACAATTGTTACCAAAATGAGCAACGATCAACTATTCAAAGCACTAAGTAATAGCAATCGAATAAAGATGATACAGATACTGATAAACAGAGAAATGCATTTATCTGGACTAGCAAGGAAATTAAATATATCAGTACCTGTTGCATCTAGACATCTTAAAGTTCTCGAGAACGCTGGATTAATAAAGAAACGAATTGTCGGCAATGTCTATTTGTTAACTGCAAAAATTAAGAGTTTAGATGAATTATTGGAACCATTTGCTGAAGAGCTATCAGTTGAAATAGATAAAAATGGAAATCTCTTTGATGCAATAAAACAAATTCCTGGTATTGAAGTTAGCATGGTTGGTAATAAACAGTATATAACTTCGATAGATGGAGAGAGAGGATATTTCATTTATGAAGTTGATGGCATTCCGCCAAAAAAAGCAATAGATGAATATAAACCACAGAAAGATGTCATCGTTGACTTAAAAAAACTTGTTACAGTTAAAAAGAAAGAAATAAAAGTAAATGTAAGAAAGGGAAAGAATAAGGAAAATTAAATAGTTTTTTGCCAGAAAGGCTTTACACAATAAACCATGCCAATAAGTGAATTGCACAATAAAAAAATTTAAAACCTGCTTTCTGATTCGATGTACCATATACATAGTACACGGGGTATGATTTATGAAGTTATCAATTCCACCGGAACCAACTATAATAAAAAAGCAATTCAATAAAGAAATTAGCAAAATTGAAATGAAAATAGAAACACTCACTTTATGGTTTGGAAACAGACTTCCTAGTTATCTATGGAACGAGGGAGGATGGGCAAAACCCCTTAAAGAAGAGGGATACAACTGGCAGAGCTTTCTAAAAATATTAGCACTACACAAAAAAGATATGATAAAATGGTCATGGGATACTTTATCCTGGAAAGATTTTTTAATCAAAATACAGAAAACACTTACAGATCCGGTTTTTAAAACAATACTAGCAAAATCTTAGGAGAGGATTAAATGAATACCGAGTCTGAGATAGAGGGCGTACCGATAGTTCTTACAGCCTCGCGTGCTGAAGCAAACGAGTACGATAACAATCCCTTCGATGCCTTTATATGCACATTTCCAAGAAAATTATCGGGATATATACTTAGAGAGCACCTCTCAAATTTAAAAAATAATGAGGATGGAACTGCCAAATGCACCATTTACGGATTAAGAAAAGTAGAATCCATGCTTGTCGATGAATTCGGCGAAGAAAACGTAGTTGTCTCCCACTATGATAATTTACATAAATTTATCGGCAAAAAAACAAAGATAGTCGGCATCTCGTCAATGGATCCTATGGGTCTTGCCTATGTATCTACAACATATAATTCTCTTATTGGTTTTGGTGGAGAGGCGTTAAATTCATTTGAATTCAAAAAGTTAGTTGCGCATCCCTCGATACAGAAATATAAACCAAAGATAATAGTTGGTGGTGCTGGCTCCTGGCAAATAAGTGAAGCAGGTGCACAAAAGAATTTGGGAATCGACGTGCTTTTCCAAGGAGAGAGTGAAGCAGACCTTGTTAACATTTTTAAAAAAATGATTAATGGAGAAAAAGTTCCATCATACTTTGAGGCGAAAAAACCTGACCGAGAAAAAGTACCTCTCATAAAACATGCTGCATCCTATGGAATGGTAGAGATAACAAGAGGTTGCGGACGCGGCTGTCAATTTTGCAGCCCAACAAATCGAACTAAGTATTCTTTCCCCATTGACCATATAATGAAAGAAGTTGAAATCAACATAAAAGAAGGAGCAAAATCCATCTTTACCGTAACCGAGGATATCTTTCTTTACAAATCAAAACCGGGGTTTATGCCTAATAGGGAAGAGATAGTTAAGCTGTACAAAACAATCGCCTCCTATCCTGGTGTTAAATACATTTTGCTTTCGCATGCATCGCTTGCACCAGCGATATACGACAGAAAACTTCTGGAAGAGCTATCACCGATTTTACTGGAAAAAACCAGATGGAGCCCAAAGACTGGCCCAGCATATAAAAAACCGTTCGTCTCGGTTGAGGTCGGAATAGAAACCGGTAGTGTTCGCCTAATGCAGAAATATATGAAAGGAAAAGCACTTCCTTATAGCGTTGACAACTGGCCAGAGCTTGTCGTTCAAGGCGTTGGAGCAATGAATGATTACGACTGGTGGCCGCTGTGTACAATTATGACAGGACAGCCAGATGAGACTGAGGAGGACGTTATAGCTACCTTGAACCTCATTGATGATCTTAGAAATCACAACGCAAAGATGTTTTACACGCCTGTTTTATTCATACCATTGAAAGAAGCGGTTTTGGGAAACCATAGCAGAACTAATCTCAAGAACCTCACAGAATTGCAATGGGAGATACTAGCCAGATGCTGGAGGAACAACATCGATTTCTGGGCACCAGATATGCAGAAATTTGTTGGACCTGGTTTCTTCTTTACTCATTGGTTATACGCTAGATGGAAACATGGCAAAAAAACAACATTACCGATGATGCATCTTGCAGGTTTTCCAGTCGCTAGTAAAATCGATAGAAAATGTAACCCAGAATATTGCCAAGATAGTAGTTTCAAAGAAACTTTTGAACAAATAAAAGAGCGATTTTTTTAAATTAAAAGAATCTAAAAAAGATAAAAAATTAGATTGGAAGCTTTTTATCTTCTTATTATATAGACTACTACTGCAACTCCCGCTATGACTATTACAGCAATGATTACGACGAAGAGAATTAATCCGGAATTTGAAGAACTTCCTTCATTTCCGCCATCGTTAGCTCCTCCATTATGGTCCCCGCCATCACCAGCAGTTATCTCTATAGTTCCGTAATAAACATCAGAGTAATCGTTCGTATCGGTTACAAGGACAATAACTTCGTAAGTTCCCGCTTGGTCATATGTGTGGGTTGGAGTCTGCCCATTGGATGTTTTTCCGTCTCCATACTTCCATAAAAAGGTATATGGAGTTGTACCATACGATGCATTTGCAGAGAAACTAATGCTTTCTCCTGTCACGCCAGTTTCAGGAATACCAACATCATCAAATAGTGGGATATTTTCGGAAGGGGCATAATCAAAGTATTCTTCGTCTTCAGTAATCTCGTATGTAATTGCGTAAACGAAAACATATTCTTCGCTACTGTTTGACAAATCAAATGATATAGTAAGTGTGTCTGTTCCTCCACCCGAATAATTAACATTTCCTATTTCATTTTGGTCGAAATCTGTAACTGAACAACTATTATTGTTGTAAAAAATATCATACTTGTTTTCAGAAGTTACAAGAGACATCGAATAGAAAATAAAATCTGAATTTTGGATGGTGCCACCGGTTGCTAGGGTAAGTTTTAATTCGACACTTTTGCCAGCTGGAGTACAACTTGCCTCTTTAATATCTAGGTAATTTTTACCGCTAACAATGTTTCCTGAACTATCAGTAACATCATATGTATCTGTAGTGTCGAAAATTGTGTATGTTATTGGTGCTGCAAGAACTGTACTGGCTGAAACAACAAAAAAGCTGCATACTATCAATCCTACGATAAATATTTTCTTCATCATTTTTATCACATCTTTTTTTAGATATCTTTATCAGAGTTATAGATGAAGAGTATATAACATTTATTTAAGTGCTTATTGCCGAAAAAAATATTTCAAAATTTTCCTATTTGATTCTGACAGAGGATTAAAGGAATTTCTATTTTTCCTTTTTGACCAATGGTTTTATTTTAATTTCTTCTTAAAATCTTTCGTCAAAGTGCTGAATTCATCCAATGTCGATTCGAGCGTGCCCAAAGTTTCATGTATTTTATCTGTAACTATCGCTCCATGAGACGAAGGTTTTATCAGACCATCTTTTTCCAGGGTTCTTAGGGAGTATCTAATCATATGTTGAGGCTGCCCAGTCATTTGAGATAGTCTTATAATTCCTACAGGCCCCTTATCTTTAACTGTTTTTAAAACATCTAAATGTCTACCTAACAAATCTAGCTCTTTTTCTGCGACACTGGTGATAGCCGCCCTATTTTTGATTTTTCCTTCCAAATAAATACCTCCGGGCTAATTGTTAGCACATAGAATGCAGTCGTGCTATATAAACTCACTGTTTGTTGATTTGTTAAATGGTACTAATTTAGATGGCGATAAAATGAAAAACTATAAGATATATAATCAGCATTCAGTATCTCATGGCAATTGGATTCGCATTACTATCTATAAGCCCGCTTCATGAAAAAGATGTATACGAAGTTCTTAGGTCAATTCCGGAAGTAACTGAAGTACATCCTCTATTTGGAGAATACGACATTTTAATAAAGATAGAATCCTCAGACATAGATTCCATAGGGTGCGTAGTCATAAAAAAGATAAGATCGATACAAGGTATAATGGATACAAAGACACTGATTGGAACTAAGAGTCTGGCTGGAGAAAATTAAAAATTTCTATTTTTCTCTCTGTTGACGAGCAAGATATCTGATTCTTTCACCAATTACGAACATCTCTGCTATGAATCTTATTTCGTATTTTTCTTCTTCACTTGATACTTGCCCTACGATTAACATTTGTCTCACGTTTCTTTTCATTTCATGTTAATTGTTAACATGATTCACTATAGTACTATTTGTCGTAGGTAATATAAATATATTTCTATTTTTTTTATAAATAATGAATAAAATTTAATGAAGTTAAAAAAACTTAAAAATTTATTTTTAAAATGAGAAAATCTAGATTTTTTGTTAATCTTCTTTCCATTTAGTAAGTAGTACACCTGCAACGAAGAAGATGATTGCAAATACTAGAACTATTATCATATTAAAAATAGCCTTATCGGAATCCAGGTATATCATCGCGTTTCTTAGTCCTTCATTAACATAATAGAGAGGCAGAATCTTCGCAAACGATTGTAAAAAGGCAGGCATCATTTCCAATGGGAAAAAGGTACCCGCAAGAAACATCATAGGGAAAGAAATCGCCCCAGCGGCAGTATCTGCAGTCTCTTCTTCTTTGACAAATCGACTGATAACCATTCCTAATCCTGAGAACAAGAAACTGTTAGCTATGATTATTACAATCGTAATAAGATTAATATTGACAGTCATGCCCCAAACTAAAATTCCAACGAGTATTATAGCTACTGTTGATACGAACGAGAGGAACAACATAAATAGCATCTTTGCAAGTATCCATTCTGTCCTTGTGACTGGCATAGTCAGTAGTTTTCTGAGGATGCCGTCCTTTCTATATTTTGTATTTCTTTCAATACTTCCATATATGCATGTTTGCATGAGAGTAAAACCAATCATTCCTGGCACGAAAAAATCGATGTAGTTAAATTTTTTACCAATTGTACTCACTTGATTTACACCGATTATGCGATGCCCGCCCGATAAGCGCATATTGTATTCCTCAAGAGTACTTGTAACTACGCTTTGAATTACAGAAGCTGAGTTGGACGAAGGATCGTAATAGAATGATACGTTAACTGAAACGTTCTTATCAATAAATGATCTACTAATGGTATCTCCAAAACCTTTGGGAATAACCAATGCTCCTGCAAGATTTTTATCTTTGACATAAGCAGAAATATTTTCATCGGCAGAAACTTTCTCAACCTTAAAAATTGAGATATTGCTTAGTGTACTCACAAAAGTGTGCGACCAAGAGGAATTGTCCAAATCCTGTACTGGCAATGTATACTTTGTACTACCTACACCAGAAAAAATGGCGCCGAAAATCAAAATAAGCATTATGGGAAATGCAAGCGACCAAAATAACGTACCTTTACTTCGATACCATCCCTTTAAACTGGAAACGAAATCCACTGCAATTATTTTTGGATTCATGCTTCATCCTCCCCTAATTTCGAGCCAGTAAGACTCAAGAATACTTCCTCTAGATTAGAACGTCGAATATCAATGCTATCATATTCAACACAATCATGACGAAGAATTGATAGAACCTCTAACACCCTTTCTTTGTAATCTATTTTAACCGCGATATCGCCATTTCCTTCAGTATGCGCATCAAAACCCCTTTCTCTAATCATTTCAACAGCATCTTTAGTACTGCAATTTTTAATATGAAGTATACTTCCCTGTCCATATTTATCGATTAATTCGTCCAGAGAGCCTTCTGCGATGATTTTTCCTTTATGAATGATAGCAATATGATCAGCAAGATACTCTGCTTCCTCCATATAATGTGTGGTGAGAAAAACTGTTTTTCCCTTATTTCGCAGACCTGCGATAACTTCCCAGACTTCTCTTCTGGCTTTTGGATCTAGTCCCGTTGTAGGTTCATCAAGGAAAATAATTTCGGGATCATTTACCAGAGCCATTGCAACTCCGACACGTTGTTTTAATCCACCGGAAAGATTCCGATACAGCATTTTTTTATATTCTGTCAAGTCCATGGTTTTAATAATTTCATCGATATCTGCTTTCTTTTTGTAGAATTTTGAAAAGTAATCAAGGGTTTCTCTTACGGTAAGTCGCTCAAAAGAATGGAACTCCTGAGGAAGAATGCCGATTTTCTCCTTAACATCATTAAACGAAGTAAATATGTCTTTATCGAATATTTTTACGGTACCTGCCGTTGGTTTTCGTATTGATTCGATTATTTCCACGGTGGTTGTTTTGCCTGCACCGTTAGGACCGAGAAATGCAAAAACTTCTCCTTTTTTTATAGAAAATGAAATATCATTAACAGCAGTGAGATCACCATACACTTTTTTCAAATGAGATACTTCTATTGCAACATCGTCAGTTGAAACTTGTCCTACAAATGTGACCTTACCCAAAGTACCACATCTTGGGCAGGTAACTTTCTTAACCTCTCCAGATTCACCATAAAAAGTGGATATTTCGTGGCAATTTGGACAGCGAACAATCTTCTCAACCATGTATAGTCTCTTTTTAATAGATGAGGGCATATAAAATACTGGTATTTATTTTTTGTTGGCGGCTACAAAAGTGTCTTTTCCAACATTTTAATGTTTTTGTCAAATGTATACAAAATTGGAACTCCCGTTGGTATTTCTAGATTAGGAATATCTTTTTCTGAGATGCCTTCAACATACATAACAATCGATCGTAGGCTGTTTCCATGAGCTACTACCAAGACTGTTTTATCATCTTGTAAATCCTTCAAAATATGGTTTTTAAAATATGGAATAGTTCTAATCGTAGTGCCTTTTAAGCTTTCGCCACCAGGTGGATTGACATCGTAGCTTCTCCGCCATAGATGCACTTGTTCTTTGCCGTATTTTTCCATGGTCTCTGCTTTGTTTAAACCCTGAAGATTTCCATAGTATCTCTCTGCCAAGTCAACCGATTGATATATAGGTAGTTCTTTTTTCCTATCTCCTGTGTAGTGTTCCCGATCATGTATTCGTTTTTCTTCGTGGTAAATAATCGGCGTTTTTTTACTGTTTAATTCCAACAGTACATAATGTAATGTCTGCACTGCCCGAAGCATGTGAGACACATATGCTGTATCAAATTCAACATCTTTCAGTTTCTTACCAGCAGAAATAGATTCATCTATGCCTTTCTTAGATAAAGGAACATCTACCCAACCGGTAAATCTGTTCTCAAGATTCCATATAGATTGCCCATGTCGAACTAGTATTAATATCGCCAGACTACCACCTTCGCCTTAATTTTTCTTTCTTAATGCAGAGGATATATGAAAATGTATTTTATAAATCTACTACTTGCCTAAGACTAAGAAGAAAACTATATAAGCAATATCAAATGAATATAATATATAAAGGTTTATACTTATCATTCGAAAGTTGTAACAACCAAATAAAAAGGTGTCAAAAACGCAAAAGATTAGTAAAAATAAAAGATTATAAAATGAGAAGAGTGGCATAAATGAAGAGAATAAAAATTCTAAGTAATAAAATAACAGCCATCTGGATATTAACACTTTTTTTGCTGATAGTTTTTTTAGTGAATCCGGTTACAAGCTTAAACAATATTAATAATATGAGATCTGGATCTATTACGGAAAAGAAAAATTGGACTTTTATGATGTATGAAGACGGTGATTTTTATGATACATCTTATATAATATTGCCTGGATTAGATTTCGCCAGACTATCACATGCACATTCTGGTAAGAATCTTAACGTGATTACCCTCCAAGATACGTTTTATGCTCCTGGAAAACTATGGTATGTCAATGAACATGGTGGGAGAAGATTGTTGAAGAATCTTGGTGAGGTTAATATGGGGAACTATAAAACATTGAGAGATTTTGTTATATATTGCAAGGAAAATTTTCCAGCAGAACATTACATATTAGACATTTATGATCACGGTGGCGGGTGGACTGGGGCGTGCCAGGATGAAACCAATAATGGTTGGCTAACAATGAAAGATATAAGAAAGGCATTAACAGAAGCAGGCGAGGTAGATATTATCAGCTTTATTGTACCATGTTTGATGTCTACTGTTGAGTCAGTATATGAGCTTAGGGATTGCGCAGAAGTCTATATAGGAAAAGAGCCAAATGGCCATTCTTCTTTACAAGTAGTCGGTCCTTTATGCGATTTATTAAATGATGAATTTTATCTTTCAAATATCGATATCGGGAAAAGGATTATTGATTTTTTTAAGGAAAAAGTTGACGTATTTCCATGGTCTATATTTACAGGAAAGGCTTTAAGTGCTATGAGAACAGATGAGGTCACAAGTTTAGTAAAGGCCATCAATAATCTTAGTATAATCCTGACAAATAACATAGACAAGTACATTGATGATATCAGATTAGTGGGCGCAAAAACAGAGTCTTTCCCCACCAGAAGGAGTGGGGCATCTGATAATTACAAGGCAAGGTCCATTCCTGAACTGCGTCATATTGATATTTATGATTTTGCCAAAAACTACCTTGAGATTAATAGTACAAATGATACATTGCGTAATTGTCTTCAAGAAGTCATGGAAGATGTTAACAGGACTGTTATCGCTGAGAATCATACTAATGATCATCCAGATGCACATGGTCTGAGTATATATTTCCCTGATGTGCTGCTAATAAACGTATCTGGGGATGCTGCGGATGACTATGTAAATAGCGGGTTGGATTTTACCACCAACACCTCCTGGGATGAATTTCTTATTAAATACCATTCATTTTATGCTACTGTGGATGATGACGGAGATGCAGATTACAAGAGTATACAGAAAGCCATTGATAACAGCTCAAATGGATCTGCCGTCTATGTGAAGAACGGCGTGTATCATGAGAACATAGTTATTTCTAAGTCAATAACATTGGTGGGAGAATCAAGCGATGCCACTATAATCGATGGTGGTCAAAATAGGAATGCAGTTACAATAACTGCGGATGGTACGATGTTGTTTTTTTTAGGTATTCGAAATTCCAGTGATAGTGGTGGTACAGGAGTCAGCGTTCGTGCTAATTCTACAATAATACGGAAGTGCAATATTTATGACAACTATCTTGGTATATACATAACTAACTCTTCCAACAATAAAATACTTACTAATAATATCAGCGATAATTACTGCGGCATCTATCTAATTTGTTCTAACAAAAATAAATTTTGGCATAATAATCTTAAAGATAACAAGATAGATGCATCGTTTTCTGATTCGTCTAATAATAATTGGAAAAACATATATCTAGAACATCCACAAAGACGCATTAATATTATTTTTGGATCTAAGAGCATTGGCAATATTTCTATTCCATGGATTAACATTAATCGCTTTCCTAAGTTCCATAAATAATAAACGATATAGCCACTTTCGGAGGGGGCTGATAACATTTCTGTTGGCAATAATATATTGTGGCATATAATTTGGATTTTAAGCTGAAGAATAAGATTATTGTTAGAAATGTGTATCTTAACATTCTCAATTGTAAATTGGAAAAATGGCTAAAGGTATAAAAGATTCAGTGGTTACTCAGTCAATTCGCTCTGAAATTATTAAAATTAAATGCCCTAACTGTGGCTATTTGGAAAATGAGGATGCGAAATTTTGTAGTAAATGCGGTAAAAAAATTTGATTGTTATATAAGAATTATACCTCATAGAACTGATAGTATTTTTCTTTTAGGTAATTTACGAAAATCTGAGGATTTAATCCCTCATGACATGCCTTTTTGATTATTTCATCAGCAGTCATCATGCGGCCGTATTCATAAACATGTCCACGAAGCCATTCAATTATATTCTTGAATTCTCCTCTAGTAATTTGCTGTGTAACTTCAGGTTTTTCTTTCACAAGTTGATTAAACAACTGAGCAGCATATATGGTTCCGATTGCATAAGTTGGGAAATAGCCGAAATCCCCACCGCTCCAATGCATATCTTGCAAGACTCCTTCCTTGTCAGTTTTTGGAACTAAGCCTAACGATTCTTCCATTTTTTCATTCCATAATCTCGGAAGTTCAGACACCTTGATTTTGCCATCCATAATATCCATTTCAATTTCAAATCTTAATATGACGTGTAAACAATAGGTTAGCTCATCTGCTTCGATTCTGATAAGTGATGGTTTTACCTGATTTACATAGGAATACCATGCATTGAAGTCAATATTCTTCAATTGATCGGAGAATGCCTTCTGGAAAACTGGATAGAAATATTTCCAAAATGCTTTGCTATGTCCAATCATATTTTCCCAGAAACGAGATTGGGATTCATGCAAACCCAATGAAGGCGCATCAGAAATTACTGTATCTTTAAATTTCCCTTTCGGAAGCCCCAATTCATATAATGCGTGACCTGCCTCATGCATAGTTGAAAAAAATGCAAACAGCGGCTGCTCACGACCAAAATTTGTTGTAATGCGCACATCATCATAGCCGATGGACGTAGAGAACGGATGTATGGAAACATCCATTCGTGATTGATCGTCTGGCATGAACATTGTTTTAAGAAGATGGCGGCATGTTTCCTTTTGTTTATCTTGGTCAAACTTGAGTTTTAAATCATGTTGTCTAACAAATTTTTCGCTATCTTTGATTTTATTAAGGATCTCGATGATTTTTGGTTTAATATAGGAAAAAGCATCTCGTAGTTTTTCGACTGTCATGCCTTCCTCATAATCATCAAGGAGGCTGTTATAGGGGTGGCCTGGAAGATTCATGTATTCACAGTATTTCTTTTCCAGCTCTACAATTTTTTCAAGATGTGGAGCGAATACGATAAATTTGTTTTTCTCTCGCGCTTCCTGCCATGCGCCATAGGCAAGGCTTGTTGCTTTTGACATTTCTTCGACAAAATCAGTTGGTATCTTACGTGCCTTTTCGATGTCTTTTTCCAATCTGATTACAACGATTTTATCTTTTTCTTCAAGTGTATTCAGAATACTGGTATCTGCAAGTTTTCTCACGTGATTCCATAACTTATCAGAAATGAATTTCTCATGTGCTAGACGTGAAATTAAGGAAATTTGCTCGGATCGCTCTTCAATTCCTTTTGGAGGCATGTATGTCATTTGATCCCAGCCAAGAAGTGCAGCGATTCCACCAAAATTTGAAAGATCTTTCTGTTCTTTATAGATAAAATCAAGTGATTCTTTCATCTAATTTCACGGCCTTTACGTTTTGATTTCTATTCCAACTGGACAATGATCAGATCCTTTAACTTGCTGCATGATAAACGCGCTTTTAACCTTTGACATAAATTTTTTGTTGACGAAAAAGTAGTCTATTCTCCAACCTACATTGCGTTCACGTGCATTGGTTTTCATATCCCACCATGAATATTGGTTTGGTTCTTTGTTAAAATGCCGAAACGTGTCCACGTAACCATGGTCAATGAATGTGTCAATCCATGCCCTTTCAACTGGTAAAAATCCTGAAATTTTTTCATTTTCTTTGGGTCTTGATAGATCAATTTCTTCATGAGCCGTATTAAAATCACCACAGACAACGATATTTTTTCCTTTTGCTTTCAGGTTGTCAGCATATGCCAAAAAAGTGTCGTAGAACTTAAGCTTGTAATCTAATCTCTCTTGACTTTGTTTGCCATTGGGAAAGTAGATGTTGAACAGTGCAAACGATGGAAATTCTGTAATTAGAATTCTTCCTTCAGAATCGAATTTTTCTATGCCAAAACCGGTTTTAACATCTGTTGGTTTTTCTTTTGTATAGGTTGCAACTCCACTATATCCTTTTTTCTCAGCGGATTTCCAGTATATATGATAGTTTGGGAAATTTCTAAGATACGGCGGCACTTGATCGGGCATTGCTTTTGTCTCTTGAAGACAAAGAATATCGGGGGATTCTTTTTCAAGCAAAGTAAATAGACCTTTTTTGTCGGCCGCACGTATGCCATTTACATTCCATGAGAGAATTTTCATATTATTCACTTCGATACGAATTGATAGAGCAATCTCTTCATTTGCTATAAAAAATTATTTGCGCTCAAGTAAAGCCATATAGAATCCGTCAGTGTCATCAATATCCGGCCAGTACCTTCTCTCTTCGATAAGTTGGAACTCGTTGTTTTGCCTTTTAAGGAAAGATTTTACCTGCTCTTCACCCTCCGATGGAAAAATACTGCAGACAGAATAAACCATCCGTCCTCCTGATTTCAATATGATGCAATATATATCAAGCAGATCTCTTTGGATTTCCTTGAGTCTTTCTAGGTCTGAAAAAGTTAGTTTCCATTTTATGTCTGGATTTCTTCTAAGTGTTCCCAATCCTGAGCATGGGACATCAATGAGCAATCTGTCTGCTGTTCCTTTGAGTCTTTTGTAAGCCTTGGATGAATCTATGTATCTTGTCTCTATGTTATCTGCTCCAGCTCTAGTAGCTCTTCTTCTCAACTCAGTCAGTCGCCATTCTTGGGTATCCATAGCAAGAATCTTTCCTTTGTTCTCCATCAATGCTGCTAGATGAATTGTCTTACTACCTTCTCCAGCACATGCATCCACAACACGCATTCCAGGCTTTGGTCCCAAGAATCTGGAAACAATTTGTGATGCACCGCTCTGCACCTCAAAAAGTCCATCTTTGAAACTTTGAAGTTTGAAAACATTTGTTCTGTCTCTCAGTATGAGAGCATCTGGAGCCCAATCGATTTTTTCGGATCGTATTCTCTCTTCGCTAAGGATCCCTACGAGTTTGTCTATTGAAATCTTCAAAGTGTTCGTTCTGATAACGGCATCTGGTCTTTTATTCAAGGCATTTATGACCGGATCCCATCTTTCTCCGAGTTCATTTATTCCAGCTTTATCAAGCCAATCTGGAATGGATTCTTTCAAAACTCTGACGGTTTTTGCGTAGGATAATGTTTTTGCCATCTCGCTGTAATCAAGGCGCTCTATCTCTGTTTTATGGATTAATTTTTCTTTATAAAATAGATATGCATCAATAATATCTAGAAGGTCGTTTTTCTCAAGAGATGGTTTCTTTTTAAGTAAATACCAAAGAAGTCTCCAGTAGCGAACGATATCGTATATCGTATCAGAAAAAAGACCCCTCTGTTCATCTTTCCAGTCCTTGTGAATTTTCAGAGACGCCTTTATTGCTTTAGTTACATAGGTGTTATCTCCGAACACCTTAGTTATTGCATCTGATATATCATCTGACATATGGTTTAGCGTAACCAATTTGAACCTCCGTGAAACTACATAGGTTATAGATTGAATAAATTAATAAAGTAAACCCTTAATTTCTGAAAAGAAAAAAGAGGCGATATCATTGAAGCACGTACATTACACAAAAGTAGAATTGGAAGAGCCTACCGAACAGGGAATAAAAGACATAGGGGTAAGATGGTTGATTTCGAAAAAAGATGGCGCTGAAAATTTTGCTATGCGGCTTTTTGAGGTAAAGCCAGGCGGTCATTCTCCATTGCATCAGCATGACTGGGAGCATGAAGTTTTCATTTTAGAAGGGCAGGGAGTTGCATTTGATAAAGTTCATGAAGTCCCGTTTAAACAGGGCGATGTATTTTTTATTAAACCTATGGAGTGGCACCAACTTATCAACAAAGGTGACGAAATGTTAAAGTTTCTTTGTTTGATTCCTTATAAATAATGCTTTTCTATTGTTTTAAGCATTCTTCACAAATACCATATACATCGATTTGAAAATGACAAATATCGCCGTTTATTTTTGTTTTCAGAAAATCAATTTTATCAATAGAAAAGTGTGTTATCTGGTTGCATTTTTGGCAGATGAAATGACAATGGTTGTTCTTCTCTCGCGAATATATCATTTTCCGATTGCAAATATAGGAGTGTAGTTCTTTCTTTCTTCGTAAATCCTTTAAGAATCGATAGACTGTTGCTATTCCAATATTATGATCTTTTTCCTTTATTTTTTCATATAATTCATCTGCGGTAAAAAATGATGTAAATATCGATATTTCAGATTGTATGAGTTCTTTTTGTTTGGTTTTTCTTGATTTTTTTGCCATAATACTAATCCCTCATTATTGATAATGGGAATCAATAATATTTTTAAATAGACTACGCTTGAAAAGATACAACTAAAATGAGACTGAGGGAAAAATTATGTTTGAACTGGCATATATTATCTTAGCGACAATTGTCGTTTCACTTATTTCATTTGTTGGTGTTATAACATTAACTTTAAAGGATCAGATATTGAATAAAATCTTGCTTATTCTAATAGGGTTATCCGCTGGTGCGCTTATGGGTGGTGCTTTTCTGCATTTATTACCTGAAACTGTTGAAAGCAGCGAAAAATTCAATGTACCCTTACTTAATTTGTTTCTTTTTGTGCTTGTAGGTTTTATTCTCTTTTTTCTCATAGAAAAAGTTCTTCATTGGCGACATTGTCATAAAGGAGAGTGCGATGTTCACACATTTCAGTATATGAACCTCATCGGGGATTCCATCCATAATTTTATTGATGGATTGATCATGGCAGCAAGCTTTGTAGTCTCAATTCCTCTCGGCATAACGACGACGATTGCTATTTCATTTCATGAAATTCCTCAAGAAATTGGCGATTTTGGTGTTTTAATTTACGGGGGTTTTTCTAAGAAAAAAGCAATTGCACTGAATTTTCTTGTAGCGTTAACAGCCGTCATTGGAGGAATTGTTGGCTATTTCATTTCCAGCCGAATTGAAAACACGGTTCTATATATCCTCCCATTTGCTGCAGGAGGCTTTATTTACATTGCAGCAACAGATCTTGTTCCAGAAATAAGAAAAGAACTTGATATGAAAAAATACATGGCCACTCTGCTTGTTTTTATATGCGGAATATTAATTATGTGGTTTACTAAGATCTTTTTTCCTGAGTAAAACACAAAGACAATTCATGTCTGCATCTCGTAAGTTACATGAACAAACTGAGTAATCTAAATGCTATACCGCCGATAAATATCGCAAGCCCAATCTCAGTTACGGAAATCATAAAAGCGTTTTTCCAACCTGTCTCTTTTATCAATGCTGCTATAGTTGCGATACATGGCACATAAATCATTATCACCAGAGCAAACACGATCATCTGTACTGGTGATAAAATAGAACTGATATCCATTGTGCCAGCAACCGTAGTTAACAACACAAGTGCTGCTTCCTTTCTTAAAATACCAAAAATGAAAAGGAATCCTGTGAATGCAGGCAACCCAAGCCATACTACAGTGACCGGGCTTAATGCATCAGAGATAACTGAGAGCACATTGGTGATTCTCAATGCTTCGATAATTATACTTCCCCCAACGATGAGAGGAATTGCTGTAATAACAAAAGGTTTGAAGCGGTTCCATGCCTGTTTTATTACAACTTTACCTGATGGAGTTCTGTAAGGTGGCATCTCCATTATGATTCCAACAGACATACCTGGAAGGTATTTATTCAATATTTTTCCGATAACTAAAATCAGCAAGAAATCAAAGATGTATAATGCAATCGCCCATTGTATTCCTACAAATGCACCAACTAGCCCAAGTATCACTGCGGTTCGTGCTGAACACGGAACCAGTGTTGAAAGAAAAATAGCGATGAATCGATCGCGTTTTGTTTCCATTATGCGGCATCCGACACAGGCTGGAACATTACATCCGAAAGCAAGCAAAAATGGCATGCATGCCTTGCCGTGGAGACCAATTGCGTGACATGGCCTATCCATAAGATAAGCGATTTTTGGAAGATACCCCGAATCCTCAAGAAAGCCGATGATGAGATAAAACGGTAAAATAAACCCCAATGCAACAGATAGTGTTGCATAGAATCCAACCACAGCACCGTTCCACGCGAGATCTGGCCAGAATCCTGTAGCATTTGGATTGAAACTCTCAAATAGACCTTGTAATGCCCCAGCAACCCATCCGCCAAAAAAAGAGATGAAAGCAAGAATAGAAAGCATGATGGCAAACATGAGAAGATAACCTCCAACACCATTCATGCTTATTGCATCAAGTCGTTCACCCATTGATGGTTTTGTAGGTTGTATGGAGGTTTGAACTTCGTTTACGATGCCTACTGCAGCAGCATATCTTTCAGATGCAATAACAGTGGAACAGGGTTCCTTGTGGATATGAGAAATTTCTTCGGATAAAATCTTAGCCGCGATAACGATATCGGGATGTTGTTTATCAACCAGTTTTACAATTTCTGAATCAGCTTCAAGCAGTTTTATTGCGGTCCATCTCTTTGGATAACCTACATCTATATTAGAAAGTAAATTCTCTAGTTTTTCAATTCTTTTTTCAATTTCTACCCCATAGCGGATTGTTGTCTTGTACGAATTTGATTTTTTTCCTATCAAAGTCAAAGCTTCATCAACAAGTTCATGGACGCCGATAGCTTTTGTCGCCACTGTAGAAACCACTGGAACCCCAAGGATTTCTTGAAGTTTTTTATTGTCGATCTCAAGCCCTTTCTTCTTTGCAACGTCGACAAGATTTAATGAAACAACTAGCGGGGCCTCCATTTCCAATAGTTGAAGGGTAAAAAACAGGTTTCTTTCAAGAGCGGTTGCATCGACTACATTAATGACAACATCAGGATGTTCGAGGGCAATAAAATCTCTAGAAACAATCTCTTCCTGGGAATATGTCGATAAGGAGTAAATACCTGGTAGATCTATGATTTTAATGTTTTTTCCGTGATGAACAAGCATTCCTTCTGCTTTTTCTACAGTTTTTCCCGGCCAGTTGCCGATTACCTGTCCAAGACCGGTGAGCTGATTAAATATAGAGCTTTTTCCTACATTTGCATTACCTGCAAGAGCTAAAACCAAATCTATTTTCACTTAGGACCCCTCAATTTGTACGAATATCTTGTCAGCAATGCCTCTGCCGATGACGAGTTTGCATCCCCTCACACAGATTTCGAGTGGCCCTTTGAGTGGTGCCGATCTTACAAGAGACACAACAGTACCAGTGGTAAGGCCAAGGTCGCAAAGTCTTTGTATCGCTCCTTGACCACCACGGATGAATGCAATTTTTGCTTTTTGACCAGATTTTAGGGAAGTTATAGGAACTATTTCCTTTTCTCGTTTTTCAAGCGTTATTGTTTGCTTATCTAGGCATTCTTCGCAATTTTTAACATCAAGATTGCATGGTGGGATAGGTGAACCATGAGGACACTCAGTTGGTCCTCCAAGTGACTTGCAAAGAGCTGTTTCTGTTTCATCAGTTATTACGTGCTCCATTTTACAGGCTTGTTCATGGATTTTCTCTTTAGGCAAATGAAGAGATCTGGCCAAGAATACTTCAAGAAGTCTATGTTTTCGTTTTAATTTCATTGCAATTTTAAGTCCCTTTTTTGTAAGGGATGCTCCTTTGTGAGGTTCATAATTTACTAAACCCTTCCGTTCCATCCTTTGAAATTCTTCTGTTACGCTTGCTGGTGCATTATGGAGATGTTCTGCAATTTCGGTTGTTTTTGCAGTGCCTTCTCGTCCTGCAATGTCGTAGATTGCTTCAAGATATTCTTCGATGTGTTCTTTCGGCATAACGTCTCACTATACTATGATATAATAATCATAAAAATATAAATACTTCGGTCAACCTAAATTTAATACCTTTCTTTTTTTTATCATAAATATTAATCAGATGTACATGCGCCATTCAACAAAAAACCTCGAACATAACAAACATAATGTACACTTTTAAAAAACAAGATTACAACGGAAACACAACGACAACAAAGAGTATTTGAATGAGTAAAAGAGCGAAAGCAGCAGGCAAAAACATCCGATACATCCGTGTCGTATCTGTTTTTAAATATTCACTACTCAGCACATTACATAAGTGAATCGGGGAAATCAAATATCCA